>Ga0114957_1001730_pt1 | contig 22740 bp, 18 predicted proteins | sample BantaG_FD_87175 | JGI IMG/M metagenome (GOLD analysis project Ga0114957, IMG submission 87175) | Marine algal microbial communities from Bantry Bay, Ireland - BantryBay_4 metaG | ecosystem: Host-associated > Algae > Red algae > Unclassified | place: Bantry Bay, Ireland | collected 2014-11-21 | reverse complement strand
TTAATCATTTGAAGAATTACAATGACCCGAAAGTTAGCATGAATCGTAAAATGAGAAAGTGCGCTATGACTGAAAAATACTTCGAAAACGTATTAGGAATATCGTGATGCGTTAGCCCTGGGACGGGGGGCAGGGGTCGGGTACCAGTTTTTACTTTTAACGTGATGCCTTCTTTCGTGATGGGACACGGATTTGACGGATCCAACGGATTCAAACGGATTCAAACGGATTTTTTTTCGTAGGACGTGAAGAGGGTCACTAATGTGAATTGAACTAAAAATCCCAAGCGCAATAAAAGAAAAAATCCGTCTTATCCGTTCAATCTGTTAGATCTGTGTCCCATCCCATTAGCGGGCAACTTCCGTCTTCACCCCAGCAATACTTTTCAAAAAACGCTCCAGCGCTTCCTTCTTAGCCGCATCCAAATGATAAGAAATATGCTTGGAAAAATAGGTCTCCAAGTCAAATGAAGGATGCGGTGCCTGCAACAAATAAATCAATTTTGGAATATCTTTAATTCCTTTTGCCAGCGCTTCGTTAAACCGTTTGACGAATGCAGGTTCCATCGGCTTGGTACTCACCCAGGCGGCAAAAACAAATGGCAAACCAGTATGATCCCACCACGCTTGCCCCAGGTCGTAAACGTAGGGATGCTTTTCATCCAGACCAATAGTCCGGTCACCGATAACAACGGCAGCATGCGTACCTCCAATCTTGTCGATAAACCCCTCTTCTGCTTTTAGGAAGCTTGGTTGTTGTTTCCAAAACTCTCGTAGTAAAACCTGCGCCAGATTTACGCTGGTTCGGGAATGGTAATCGAGATATAGATGAGTGATTTCTTCCATCGGACAGTCACTGTAAATCGCGACAGTCTTCACCGCTCCCACTGCTCCAATGCAAAAGTCAGAGATGATATGTGCCTCCGGCAACTGCGGAATTACGGCCACAGGTACTAAGCCGAGGTCTGCTTCTCCTGACAATAGTTGGTCAGCACAGACCGAGGGGATATCTAGCTCCAGGTCAAGTAGCTCGTCCATTCCGTCTTGTACCAGGCCGTAAAGGAGCGGCTTGGTGTTGAGGTAGCTTACGGCTGTGACTTTTATTTTTTTCATTTTTGAATTCGTAATGAACTGTTAGATTGCTCAATTATTTCGTTTGGCTTTTCTTTTGACCCTAGATCATCCAAAGACTTATTACTAGTTTTTATTTCCCTAAGAAAAACCTCACCCCAAATGCAAAACACAATTCTCCCGCTCCACAACAATATCCTCCCCATCAAACACTACCTTAAAAACGCCGGTATTAGAATGTTTATAAGCCTCCATCTCCACCGTAGCCTGTTTCTTCAACAACATCATCAAACAACGCAGGCTCCGACCATGTGTACAAATCAACAAATGCTTTTCGGGGCGCTTCCGCAAACCATTTATAAAACCGTGTAAACGAGCCGTCAACTCAGCGGCAGACTCCCCTTCCGGCAAACGGGCATCGATATTTCCTTTTGCCCATGATCCAATCATCACCTTATAAGCCTTCATCATATGTGGCTCACTTTTCTGCCCCTCATGTATACCCCAATTCATTTCGTTGATGGCCGCATCCTGTTCCCAGGGAAGGCCGTCGTCAATGAAATGTTTCATCGTTTCGTGGGTGCGTTTTAGAGCGGAGGTGATTACTTTATCGAAGGGGATACTTTTGTAATGTTTGTAAAAAGCTTTGGCTTGCGCACGGCCGACTTTATTGAGGGAGCTATCTACTCCAGAGCCCTGAACGATTCCCATTTTATTGTAATCGGTTTGGCCGTGGCGCACAAAATACCAGTTTTTTTGCATGTTTTGTTTTTATTATTATACCAGCGTTTTAAAGATCGGTAAGCACTCCCTTTGATTTATCAAATCGGAGGGATTGCCGAGCTGAGACGCAAAAATCCGAGCGCGCTAATTCTTTGCGTCTCAGCTCGGCAATCCCTTTGCTTCGCGATAGTGCTTACCGATCTTTTATTTCTCAGCTCGGCAATCCCTTTGCTTCGCGATTTTATTTCTCAGCTCGGCAATCCCTTTGCTTCACGATAGTGCTTACCGATCTTTTATTCGCGGAAGCGGGAAGCGTCCGTCTTCGGTCTCCTCTTAATTATCCTTATTCACAACAGGCAATGAAACATACCCTTTGTAAACCGTATCTTCTTCAAAAACTTGATCGCTATAATCTTTCACTACATTATAAAGCGTATCGCGTTCAATTGGTTGGCGACCCACTAATTTAATATGGTTTACCAACTCGCGTGTACTCATTGCTGGATTTTGTTCTTCCGAACCAGCCATCGTATAAATCTTTGTGGTGTCGTCAATCGTTCCGTCAATATCGTCTACACCAAAGGCCAGCGACATTTGGGCCACCTCCCGGCCGATCATGGGCCAGTAAGCTTTGATGTGATCAAAGTTGTCGAGGTAGATTCGGGAGATGGCATAGTTCCGCAAATCCTCAATTACCATCGACTCCGGTATGTGCGACATTTGATTGCCTTTGTTTCTAAACTTGAGTGGAATGAAGGTTTGGAAACCGCCCGTTTTATCTTGCAACTGACGCAGTGATTCGAGGTGGTGAACACGATGTTTCATTTCTTCGATGTGGCCGTATAGCATGGTGGCGTTGGAACGTCCGCCGAGCTTGTGCCACTCTTCGTGGATTTGTAGCCACTCTTCGCCACTACATTTCCCGCCGGCAATTTGATCTCTGATTTCCGGATGGAAAATTTCTGCACCACCACCGGGCATAGAATCCAGGCCGGCTTCTTTCATCTGGCGCATGCCTTCCGCGTAATCAACTTTTGCCTTTTTGAAAATGTAATGATATTCGACTGGCGTCAATGCTTTGACATGTAGTGCTGGTCGGTGCTTTTTAATTGAACTAAAAAGATCCGCATAAAACTTAAGATCATACTGTGGTAAAACACCGCCAACGATGTGCACTTCCGTGACCGGTTCATCGTCGTACTTTTTGATGATTTCCATCATATCTTCCAGGCTGTATTCCCAACCTTCTTCCCGTTTCTTGATCAATCGGGAATAGGAGCAAAACGAACAGGTGTACAAACATACATTCGTTGGTTCCATATGGAAATTGCGATTGAAGTAGGTATGGTTGCCATGTCTTTTTTCACGAATGTAATTGGCTAAAATACCCAGGTAACCAATTTCTGCATGATCGAAAAGATGCAAGCCTTCTGCTTCGCTGATTCGTTCAGCTTCCAACGTTTTTTTTGCAATTTCGCGGAGTGTTGTACTCAGCTTGGAATCGTCTAATAATGCTATTAATTCTGATTTGGATCTCATGTTTTTTTAAGAAATTGCTTAAAAAATGATACAAAATGTAAAGCAACTTAATACACGGTGTATTAAACAACTTCTATTGTAGTTCAAATATAACAAAGTTCAAAGCTTTCAGTTTTGACTGAAAGGTATTATTTTTCAAATAATGTGGTTTGGGTACAATCGAAGTCGAAGTCAGAGGAGTGCATAACACTCTTTTGTTTTTGACTTTCTCTTAGTTATATTGCCAACCATTAAATCAACCTATGCTATCCATCCTAATTCCTGTCTACAACTACGACGTAACCGCTTTGGTGGACGAGCTCCACCAACAGGGATTAGCAGGCAATAGTCCATTCGAAATTCTATGTTTTGATGATGGCTCAGAGGCTAGGTACAAAGCGACTAACAAAGCTATTAACCACTGTGAGTCAGTCACTTACAATGAGTTAACTCAAAATGTAGGGCGATCCAAAATCCGGAATCTTTTGGCGGAAGCCGCTCAGTTTAAATACCTGCTTTTCATGGATTGTGATTCGAAGGTGGTTGGTCCGGATTATTTAAAGAACTATGTGGAACGACTGAAAACAGATACGCTATTATATGGTGGCCGTTGCTACCAGGAGGAGGCTCCAAAAGATGCGAATTTAATGCTTCATTGGAAATATGGCCGTGAGCGGGAAGCCAAATCCGCTGTTCAACGAACGTTAAACCCCTATCACTCGTTTATGACCAATAATTTTCTGATTCCCAAAAAGTTATTTGACGCCATCAAATTTGACGAAAGTCTGCTTCAATATGGGCATGAAGATACCCTTTTTGGACTTGAACTATTGAAACGCAGCATCCCAATCGTGCACTTTGACAATCCACTGGAACATACCGGTTTGGAACAAAGTATCGTGTTCTTAAATAAAACCAAACAAGCACTTGAAAACCTGAGTGCGCTTTACAGCAAAAATAAAGGCATTGAAACCCGCTTACTCAGCTATTACCATCAACTCCAACGGGTAGGGCTGTACCACTTACTAAGTCCGTTAAACTTAATGGCCGGCCACCTGATTCACAACAACCTAATCTCTTCAAATCCCTCCTTGTTTTTATTCGATTTATTCAAACTGATACAGTTGAATCAAATAAATAAGCGCAAATCGTAAGTTAATTTTTTGATTTACTCAATCTGCGATTCCAGGCATTTTGCGACAGCTACAATGATAAAGATCAAGGCTTCAATCACTGAGGAATAGGCATTTACAGGAAATTATGATTTGCATAAAGATTCATTGAACAATATTATAATGGGTAGTCCGCTGGAAAACAGTAGTAAAGCGGGTTAGAAAAAATATCCTAAATAATAATTTGAATCACGCTATTTTTATTAATTTGCATCAACCAAGGCAACTGAATAGTAGCTCAGATATGTTAATCCATAGCTGAGATTGAGATTGAACAACTATTAAACTTAAGATTAAAAAATTGGAGTACCCCATTCAACCTGGCTGGGGATTCTCAACTTAAAAATGTGATTATGATGCGTAACATTACAAAAAACCTTTTTTGGGTTTTATTGACTTGCTTTTCTATGTCCAGTTTATCGGCACAGAATGTTATTTCCGGAAAGATAACAGATAGTGATTCAGGAGAAGACATGATAGGAGCCAGTATTTATATCAAAGGAACCGTAAAAGGTACCATTTCTGATATTGACGGAAATTATCGGCTCTCCTCAAACGTTCCGATTCCATATACCGTAGTTTATTCACTAATTGGCTATGCTACGCAGGAAATTGAAGTCACTCAAGCTACTCAGACACAGGATGTAGTGATGGGGCAAGAAGCAATTACTTTTGGAAATGACATTGTTATTTCTGCTTCACGTATAGAAGAAAAAATTCTTGAATCTCCGGTTACAATTGAAAAGTTAGATGTCATTGGAATTCGGGCAGCGGCTTCTGCTGACTACTACGATGAAATCAACAAACTGAAAGGAGTACACTCCAATCAGGCGAGTATGACGTTCAACACCATTAACACCAGAGGATTTGCGACTGCGGGTAATACACGTTTCGTTCAGTTGATGGATGGAATGGACAATGCCTCTCCCCTACTTAATTTCCCGACAGGTAACATCGTAGGTATTTCTGAGTTGGATATCCGAAGCGTTGAATTGGTACCGGGTGCCGCTTCTGCACTTTATGGACCTAATGCGTTTAATGGTATTCTTTTGATGGAGTCCAAGTCCCCTTTTGACTATCCGGGTTTGAGTGCTCAGGTAAAACTGGCGCAAACTAACTCAGATGCCATTGGCAATAGAGAACCGCTTGGTCGTGTATCACTTCGTTATGCAAAAGCTGTTAATGATAAATTTGCCTTTAAATTAAACTTCTCTGCACTCTCCGGTAAAGACTGGGTGGCAAATGATTATTTAACAGACAGAAACGATGCGACTCGTTTGCCAGGCAGTGAAAATTTTGATGGACTAAATACTTATGGTGATGAAACAGAAATTGGTATACCTCTTCCTGCTTTGGCAGAATTAATTGCTCCTAACATAGCAGATGCCGTAAATTCAACTACCGCTGAACTAATCCCAATAATTCAAAGCTTTAATCCAATTGCTATTAGAAGAACGGGTATTAAGGAAGAAGATTTACTGGACAATAGAAAAGCACAAAGTTTGAAAGGTGATGTTGCTTTACATTATCGACTCACTGACAATATTGAAGCATCCTACAACTGGAGGTTGGGCCGTGGTTCAAGTGTTTACCAGGGATCTGAACGTTATGCTTTAAGAGATTTCAAACAAAATTTTCATAAGCTGCAATTGAAAGGTGAAAACTTCTTTGTGCGGGCTTATACTTCCCTCACAGATGATGGAGACTCCTACAATCTAACGGCTTTAGGAGCCTTCACCAATGAAGCATTCTCGCCTACCGCTAGTGAATGGGCTTTAAATTATGCTGGAAATTATACGGCATGGTTGGCAGCTTTAGCGCTCAACGGTGCTCCTATCAATGATGCCGCCAGAGAAAAAGCGCATGAGCGTGGACGTGCCGCTGCGGATGCAGGTATTCCTGGTGCTACAACAGACGAATTCAAAGCAACGATTGCAGCTGTACGTGAAGGACTTTTCCAACAAGGGGGAGCTGGATTTATCGATGAGTCTAAACTCAATCACGTTGAATTCCAATATGATATTTCTGATGCTTTAGACCGTGTTGTTGACATTCAGATTGGTGGTAACTTTAGAAGGTATGATCTCTTTACGGATGGCACTATTTTCAATGAAGATCCTGAGAATACAGGTACAAACGAGCGCATTAAAATTGACGAATGGGGGGCTTACCTTCAGGCATCTAAAAAGTTGATGGCGGAGGACCGTCTTAAGTTAACGGGCTCTGTTCGTTACGATAAGAACGAAAATTTTGATGGTCAATTCTCCCCACGGATATCCGCGGTATACTCTGCTGGCACCAATAGAAACCACAATATCCGTGCTTCTTACCAAACTGGTTTTCGTAACCCAACCACACAGGCACAGTTTATCTACTTCCCCACTACCAACATTCTTTTGGGAAGTACACCAGCAAATGCGGCAAGATATGGCATTCACAATGGAGGATCCTATTCAGAAGCTTCTTATAATGCATTCCGTGCGTCAGGTGGGTTTCTTGACCCGGTTACCGGAGCGATCTTATCTGGTGATGAAGCATTGTTAGAAACGATCGACCTTGATTATATTCAACCGGAGCAACTGTCTTCCTTTGAATTGGGATACAAGGGGGTATTGGCAAGTAAGTTGATGCTTGACATCCATGGGTACTATAACATTTACAACAACTTTATTTCTCAGTTTAATGTAATCAGCAAAGATGCTACTGAGCACAGAGGAAATCCTCTACCAGCAGGTACCGTTTTCCGTCCATACGTAAATGCAACAGAGCAGATTACTTCTACTGGTGCTGCACTTGGTTTAACTTACAAATTATATGGGGACTGGGAATTGATGGGTAACGTATCCTGGGCTACTGTAGACTCAGAAGATGAAAACTTTGAGACGGGATTTAATACGCCTGAAATTCGCTATACGGTAGGTCTCAACAATCGTAAGATTTGGAAAAACATGGGATTTGGTGTGACTTACAGATGGCAGGATGAGATGCTTTGGGAAAGTAGTTTTGCCAATGGTATTGTACCTGCTTATGGTGTACTGGATGCTATGGCAAGTTTCAAATTGGATAAGCTGAAATCTACCATTAAAGTGGGTGTCAACAATATTCTGAATGATGAGTATCGAACCAATATTGGCAACCCATTCATTGGCCAAATGATATTTATGTCGATTACTTATGATGAGTTTGCGAGATAATTAGAATTTGTTTTTTTTGCAAAGGCGATTACTTTTTAAGTGGTCGCCTTTGTTAGTTGCCGGATTACTCTACACTACTTAGTGCGGAGTGAACTATTCCTCAACTGTCTGAATTAGGATGCATAGGATTTGGAGGTTACAGGATGTCTGCGGTTGTGCATCCTACAACCATTTATCTTACGAATCCTAATTCAGACAGTGTAGGCATCCAGAAAAAAACCTATGCTTACATCAACCAAAAGTCCATACAACTGTTAGTACTACATGGCGAAAAACTTACAACATCCAACCAATGATGAAGCCGACAGCGAATATGCGGCAAGACGCATGGCGTTTCATCCGTACAATATTTTCATGTCACTGGTTCTGATCGGAGTCACGATGCTTTTTATTGCCTTTTCAGCTGCCTATATTTATACCCGTTTCCAGAGTGATATCCCAACCATCAAACTTCCAAACCTGTTTATTTTTAATACGTTTATATTAATCGGCAGTAGTCTCACTATCCGGTGGGCCAACACCAGCTACAAAAAAGATGACACCAAGCAATATCAGTTGGCCCTGCTGGTCACTATTGTATTGACTTGTATTTTTATGGTTTTACAAATGGTCGCCTGGCAAGACCTCGTCCATCAGGATATTTTTGTGGCGACAAGTACTATGGCTTCGTATCTGTATCTTATTTCAGGGCTGCACTTCATGCACGTTATTGCCGGACTGCCCTTTTTGATCCTGTTTTATCATGCGGCTTTAAAAAAGATGAAGGAACCAGTAAGTGTTCTGGTCTATTTCTCCGATCCGGAAAAGCGCCTTAAATTGAAACTACTTACTTTTTACTGGCACTTTTTGGATGCCTTATGGATTTATCTGGTTTTGTTCTTTTTGGTTAATCGTTTGTTTTGAGTGCTGCTATCGTGGGATGGGACACGGATTTGACGGATTGAACGGATTTCCACGGATTTCCCTCTACCGCGTTAATTTTTACGATCGCAGAAAAAAAACCGTCCTTATCCGTCAAATCCGTGTACCATCCCATGCCGACGCATTATACTTCGACAGGCAAGGAAGGTTAGCAGGCAATTACGTCATCCGTCTCAAAGCAGTCAACAAAGCGATTTGATCAGCCACATGTTTCATATTTAGTCCCAAGTCACTATATTTGCACTCAAAATCAACTTCAGATGGCGGGTTTTTTGTATAAAACCTATTCATAATACAAACCCCATTGATTGATTTACTTCATAAAACATAGAAGTTGCTTAATACACTGTGTATTTAAAGAACTTCAATTAAAAAATTAATAATATGAAAAATTTAGGGCTCATCTTACTTGCGTGTATTCTGATGACCGGTATGAGTTGCACTTCTGGTGGAGGTACTGCATTCTCAGGTAAAGGAACACAAATTAGCGGCACCATTACAGGAGCTGCCAACCTTCAGGCTTTCCTGGATAAAATTCAGTTTGACAACAGCAACACGGTTGTAAGCTCGGTTCCAATTGATGGATCAGGAAACTTTAAGATGGTTATGCCAGATGGTATCGACCAGGGAATATACCGTTTAAGAATTGGAGCCGTTAAAACTATGTTGGTTTTTGATGGTACAGAAAAAGGGGTTACCATCACAGGTGACCTGGCGACGATGCCTAAAGGTGAAGTCAGTATTGAAGGCTCAAAACTGTCTGATGAATTTGGTAAAATGATAAAAGGAGTTCAAGATGGAACGATGACGCTGGATGCCGTCCATGATTATGCGAAAAACTCAAGTAACGTATTAGTTGCCGCTTTGGCTGCTCGATCTTTGTTAGGCGCTAATGAAAAATACCTGGGTACGACTAAAAGTATCGCCACCAAAATGACTGCCAACATGCCGGGTACTCAATATACTAAAGACTTTGCTGGGTACGCTGCTCAATTGGAGAAGCAAATTGCTTCGCAAAAAGTGAAAGACCGCATCAAAGTTGGTCAGCCTGCTCCAGACATTAAAATGGAGAGTCCCGATGGAAAAACTTATGCTTTGTCTGATCTAAAAGGAAAAGTTGTATTGCTTGACTTTTGGGCAAGCTGGTGCGGCCCTTGTCGAAAGGCAAACCCACATGTAGTGCAGCTTTATGACAAATACAACAAACAAGGTTTTGAAGTATTCAGTGTTTCACTGGATGGCATTAATCCAAGATCACGAGGTGGTAAAACGCCGGATCAATTGGCTAAGCAGTTGGAAGGATCTAAACAACGTTGGATTCAGGCGATAGAAAAAGATAAATTGAAATGGCCATACCACGTAAGTGATCTTCAGCACTGGACATCTGCCCCGGCACGTATGTATGGTGTATCTGGTATTCCTCGTACATTTATGATTGACAAGGATGGTGTGATTGCTGCGGTTAATCCTCGTGGTGCTGCTTTGGAGGCAGAATTGAAGAAGTTGTTGTAACTCGATGCAGGATGGCGGATGCTAGATGCCTTTTTATCGGGAAACCCGGATACAGACTTGTTTTGTGTCCGGGTTTTTCTGTGGGTATTGACTTCAGCGTAAGAAATCCTACCCCACCAACACACTATAAAGTATAACCGCAAAAATCATCAGCCGCGACAACAAACTCCGATGAAAGCGAGCAGCATTCTGGTTCTTGATTCGATATAGAAAAGACAGGATAGTCACAAACACCAATCCCAGACAACCATAGAGCGAATAGCGCATCATCTGCTCCGCATTATTCCAGTACATCGTATCAAATACAAGCCCGAGAATTCCTAAAGGGATCACAATTCCACTAGCAACAGAAAGCACCACTTCATATGTTTTTTGTCTTTCTGCTTTTAGCAAAAAGCGGGAGAAAAGAAGGTACACGCCGGCTGATAGTACGCCACCAATGAGCAAGGCATAATCCCAATAAGGCATTCCCTTGTAGCGCAAAAAGACACCAAGACTTAATAGGGTAATTGGAATTAACTCCAGGAAGAAACGGATATTGACAAAACGATCTGTCACATTGTGCTGACCAATGGCTTGTTCCAAGTCTAGTGGATCTTGTGGTTTTTCTTTTGCCATGTTGGGCTTAATTGATGAAATTAATATTGAATGGCTGAGCGTTTGATGACCTAAACTTGAGACTAGTTGGATGTTAGCTGTTTTTTTCGCCAGCCTCTGGCTGGTCGAAAAAAACAGCTAACATCCAACATCCATCAACAGGTCACTTTTAGAGTCAAAAAACCTCAACCTTTCCGAGAAAAAACAGCACAAACAATTCCACTAGCAACCGCAGCATTCAATGACTCGGCACCACCGTTTTTGCCTTTGGGGATCGTGACTTTATGCGTTAGTAAATCTTGGATATCCGGGCTGATGCCTCTTCCTTCATTTCCTATTACGATCAGACCGTTTTGTGCTGGTTCTATCTCATAGATATTGTTTCCTCCTAAAACTGTTCCATAGACCGGAAGCTCCGGTTTTTTTTGGAGTAGATCCGTTAGTGAGACGTTCATGATCCTGACCCGAAAGATAGCCCCCATGGAGGCTTGGATGACCTTGGAGTTATAGATATCAACACAGCCTTCGGAGCAAAATACCTGTTGAATCCCAAACCAATCGGCATTGCGCAGGATGGTTCCCATATTGCCGGGATCCTGGATTTGATCAAGGTACAAGGCATAGCCTTTTGAAAGTGAATCTTCGTCTAACTTTGGTACAAACTGCTTCATCACCAACACAACACGATTGGGTGTGGTCAGACCTGAGATAGACTTTAATTCGCGCGCTGTAATACTGGTAAAGGGGATTTCTTTTGATCGGATAGCTACTTTGTGCGCTTCAACCCAGTCATTTAAAGCGTAAATATGCTCTACCGCAGCCTGCTCCAGGGCCTCCTTCGCCATTTTGTCTCCTTCCAGCAAAAAGAGTCCCTCAGCTACCCGATGCTTTTTTCGCTGCAGCGACTGAATGAATTTTATTTTATTTTTAGATAACAATTTCCTAATTTTTCGTTAAACCCTATTGTTAGGCGTATTTAATCAGCTATGCGCAGTATATTGACCGTTTAAAATGGGCTTGAAAGCAGGAAGTTGGAGGTGGGAAGTGCCATCTATCGTATATTCACCTTAACAGGAAGCTTCCCACTTCCAACTTCCCACCACAACATAACTCAACTATTGCCACAAGAAACAAATGATTAGAAACTAATCTATGAATATTGCAGAGAAAAACCACCTTACGAAGTATTTATTTTTATGTCTACTCCCCTTTCTATTCGGTTTGGTTGGCTGCAATACCAATAAGTACCTCAAATCTAACGAGTCGCTGATAAAGAAGAATAACATCGTCATCAAGTCCGATCAAAAGATTAAAAATAAAAGAGGTCTCAAATATGAGCTTTCTACTATCATCAAACAAAAACCCAATAAAAAATGGTTGGGTATCGCACGACCCCGACTTTGGGCCTATTACAAAGTACAGGATCCCGGTGATACGACCAAGCTGAACAACTGGATGCGCCGGGTAATTGCGGAGCCACCCAACCTTTACAATAAATCAATCACTGCATCTACTGCGCAGTCCATGCAATACTATTTGCAACACAAAGGCTATAATGACGCGGTGGTGTTAGATACTGTTCTTCATAAAAGAAAACGAAAAAGGTCTGTTATTACCTACACCGCCTATCTCAACAACATCTATAAAATTGATAGTGTTTTCTTTTTGAGTAAGGATCAGAAAATCGAAAAGATTCTTCATCAAAATGCGGAGGAAACATTATTGCGCAAAGGCCAGGCAGTTAGTAAAGGTTTATTTGACAGAGAGCACTTGAGGTTGACCAATGTTCTTCAGAATTCTGGTTATGCCTATTTCAATACTTCCTATTTCTATGCAGAGGGAGATACCAGCAATTACAAAGTCAATATTTATTATGAAGTGCTGAAGCCGCCGAAAAAAGAGGAACACCAGGTTTATTACGTTGGTGATGTCACTGTTATTCCAGATTATGATGCTTCGCTGGATCTACCTAGCATCGACACGATCATCAATGGGATGTTGTTTCTCAAACGGAATCCGGAAATGAAGGTCAAATCCAAAAACATAGTCAACAACATTTTTCTAAAAACCGGTGACCTCTACAAGGAAAGTAATTATATCAAAACCAATTTACAACTAGGTGCTCTGGACATTTACAAACGGGTCAACATAGAACCCAAGGTTGATCCGGACGATCCATCAAAACTCAATTTTACGATTCGGCTAACCGCCAAAAAGCGAATGGTCTTTGGTGCTGACATTGAACTCAACAACTCGACCTATAATAATGGTGCACAAAACTCCTTGCTGGGCATGGCAGGTTCTGTTAATTTCAGACATAGGAATTTATTTAGATCCGCGTTTTTGTTTCTTACAGAATTGCAAGGCGGGGTGGCGCTGGATATCGGAAATAAGGCCCAGCTTTTTTATTCTATTGACTTAAAAGCACAGGGCGATCTTTATATGCCACGCTTTGTAGATCCAATAAGAATGTGGCGTGGCTTGAAAAATGCACATTTACTCAACCGAAGTTTTTACAATGACCTGAAGGAAAAAAGCAGAACACGTATCTCGGTTGGTTACAACTACCTCTCACTGTTCGAGTTTTATAGTTACAGCTCCTTCAACTTTACTTCTGGTTATGATTTAAAACGCAATTCAAGCAATCGCTACATCATCAATCAGTTTGGAATCAATTATCTATTAACTAAAAACCAACCTAGGTTTGATACTATTTTGATAAACAATCCCTTTTTGAGAAACAGTTTTGACGATCAGCTTTTTACCGGAGCTTTATTTCGTGACTTAACCTACACCCATTTGGGAAAAACCAACAAGTACGGAGCTTCCTGGTATTTTAGTAGCAACTTAGAATTATCTGGTGGAGAAATCTTTTTGACCAACCTTGCCTACAACAGATCAACGGGCAGAAACGATACCTTTAAGCTATTCAATCGGGTTGATTTTGCACAGTTTGCCAGTCTCCGGTTAGACGGTCGATATTACAAAAAGTTGAGTAACACCCAATCTGTTGCCTTTCGTTTATTTGCAGGTATGGCAAGGCCCTTTGGATTTACCAACGATGTTCCCTATACCAAACAATTTTATTCCGGAGGCCCCAACAGTATTCGCGGATGGCGCATACGCGAATTAGGACCCGGCCAATATCGGGACCCAATTACCTTACCCGGCGGCAATCCTTCAAATACACCTTTCTACCAAACCGGTGATATACAATTGGAGTTCAATGCGGAGTATCGCTTCGATATTTTTTGGTTGTTTGAAGGTGCTTTATTTGTAGATATGGGAAATGTCTGGACGTTCAGAGAAGACTCTACTCGTGTAGGTTCCCAATTTAGGTTCACTCCAAAAAAGGATGGGGATGGCGTGATTGTTAATGAGGTTTTCACCAAGCAGATAGCTATTGGCTCTGGCTTTGGCCTCAGAGGTGACTTTACTTATTTTATCATCCGATTTGATATGGGGATAAAGCTGCGAACGCCTTACCAGGATCCAACTAATGGTAATAATTACTGGCGTTTCAATCAGTTACAGAATACTTCTTTGAGAGATGGAATTAATTATAATTTGGCTATTGGATATCCTTTTTGAATGGAGTGCATAACCACTTAGATGTCATTGTGTTTCCCTCGAATGCGATAGAATAGAAATCCACTAGATTTGACGAAGAACCAAAAAAAACGCGTTAGATTTTCAAAAAGTGGCCCTTAAGATGTTATACACTCTTTTGAGTGGGAATGGGCATGTCAATGTTCAACCATAAACACTACAAATAGGACAGTCCTCCTTTACATGTCCCCGAGCCGGACAATACGCTCTTCCAAAGAAAATAATTTGCAAATGCAATTTGTTCCAGGTTTCTTCCGGGAATAATTTTTTCAAATCCTTTTCAGTTTGTACCACATTTTTCCCGGAGCTTAATTTCCAACGTTTTGCCAGACGATGTATATGTGTATCAACTGGGAAGGCCGGTACGCCAAAAGCCTGTGACATCACCACAGAAGCGGTCTTGTGCCCTACTCCCGGCAACTCTTCCAGTGCCTCAAAAGATTGAGGAACTTCACCATTGTGTTTGTCTAACAATATTTGTGAAAGTCCGTGGATGGCTTTTGACTTTCGGGGTGAAAGGCCGCAGGGTTTTATGATTTCTCTAATTCTTTCCACTTCCATTTTTATCATTTCCTGAGGGGTGTCTGCTTCTGCAAAAAGCAGAGGTGTGATAAGGTTGACGCGCTTGTCGGTGCATTGCGCGGAGAGGAGAACGGCTATTAGTAAGGTGTAAGGATCCTGGTGGGTTAGTGGAATTGGGGTGCTTGGGTATAGGTCGTCTAGGATTTTGGCGATTTGGTTTGCTTTTTCTTGTTTTCTCATTAGTATGTCTTCAAGTTGTTTTAAAATCAGGTAATTACTCGGGACTGTTCTGTAAACTGTGCTTTTCAATCAAAACTTCAATCGAAATCAAAATCAAAAATTTCACTACTCCTTCGCCAGATCCTTCGCCAGATCCTTCGCCAAGGCTTCGGCTCCTGAGAAAGGCTTTTGGTTTTGATTGAATTTTTGATGTTGATTTAAAAGCCATCCGACACACTTAAATAAATACCCCCAATTACTCAAAGATAGTACGCTTCAAAATGTAAAGCAACTTAGTACACCGTATACTTAATACACCGTGTACTTAAAGACCAAGTAAAAATGCCATCACATCCACCCCATCCGCATAATCCATCAATCCAGGCTCCTGCGCTTTTCCAAAAGGAAAAACCTTGATACCTTCTAATGACACGTTACCAATGACGCATTGGATGGTATCACGTTTACTTTTTATTTTTTCTAAGAGGGAACCTTCGTCGCTGTAGTACTCGAAATGCATGCTGGCAATTCGGGAAGCAACCGTTTCTTCCTCGGTCAGGATGATACAGCCATTGGCTTTGTATGCTGTTTTATTGAGAATGACGAGCGTGTAATTGTAATCGAAATTATTTTTATACTTATCATGGAGAACGATTTCGTTGTGCTCGTGGAGCGCAGTTAGCATGGGGTCAAAATTAAAATCTTTTGGGATATATATTTTTGAGACGTTGCGGCAACCCAGACCAAAATATTGGAAGACATCATGACCAAATGCTTTGAGTTGATCTACTGTTTCATTTCCATCAAAAATAGCGACGGCATTTCTGTTCTTGCGGATGATGTGCGGGTACTTACCGAAATAAGTTTCGAAATATCTGGCAGAATTATTTGAGCCCGTCGCAATCACTGCTTCACAACCTTTTAGCCGTTCGATTTCTTCAAAATAGTTGGCGCAGTCCGGATTAATTCTCGTCAGCACTTTTAGCAAATGCGGCAATAAAATATTGTCCTTTTCAGAGAGTTTGATGCGCGCTTTGTGCCCCGACATAAAAACACACACAAAATCATGGAAACCAACCAAGGGTATGTTGCCGGCCATGATGATACCAATGGTTTTTGAATTGGAAACCTCCGGGAACTTATAGTGATTCATCCATTCCTGGAGTTTGGATTTCTCCAAAAAGGCAGCAGCTACCGCCTGCAAAGCTTGCTCTATATTTTCAACGGTAAACCATCGGTTGTGATGATAAGCAGTAAGGATCGCAGCTTGTAATGCTTCATCCCGCAATTTCAGGTAAGTCCCCAACTCAGCTAATGCATCTATTCGTTTACTAATCGTCATCAATTATTGTTTGGTGCGAGTGGCAATATAATTTCTCCAACGAGTCAGCACTTGTTCGAAATCGTCTGGCAACTCTGTTTCAAAATTCATACGCTCCTTCGTGATGGGATGCGTAAAGCCAAGTGACTTTGCGTGCAAGGCATGGCGCGACATGATGTCGAAACAATTTTCAACAAAGCGTCGGTATTTGGTGTAAACCGTACCTTTCATAATCTTGTCTCCACCATACCGATCATCATTAAATATCGGATGGCCGATGGCGCCCATATGTACCCGAATCTGGTGTGTCCGACCAGTCTCCAATTTACATTCAATCAAAGAGACATAGTACATCGGTTCAATCACTTTATAATGTGTTACCGCATGCTTACCACCTTCATCGGGGTCTTTAAACCCATACTGTTTGGTTCGATTGGTTGGATGGCGTCCCACATTCATGGTCACGGTGCCTTCCATTTCTTCGGGTTCGCTCCAAACCAGTGCGATGTATGTTCGGTCAGAACTGTGATCTGCAAACTGCTTGGAAAGATGCGTCATTACTTCAGCAGTTTTGGCTATGACCAAAAGACCAGACGTATTTTTATCAATACGATGCACCAAACCGGGCCGATCGAGTGCGTTGCCTTCTTTTACTGGCAGTTCCATATTTTTGAAATAGAAGGCCAGTGCGTTTACAAGGGTTCCATTTGGCGTTCCTACTCCGGGGTGTACGACCATTCCTGCTGGTTTATGTACCACCATGAGGTAGTCATCTTCATATCGGATGTCTAATGGAATGTCTTCGGGAACTAATTCTCTTGGTTCGTAGGGTGGTTCCGGCAGTTCGATGGTAATCACATCATTGGGACGAATCTTATAGTTCGCCTTAAAAATGTTGCCATTCACCTTGATGGAGCCTTGTTTGATGGCATTTTGGATGCGGTTGCGCGAGACCTTTTCCATTTTTTCAAATAGAAATTTATCTAGTCGCATGGGGCCTTGTCCTGGGTCCGCTACAAAGCGATAATGCTCGAATATCTCTCCTGGAGTAGATTCTTCTGTTAATTCCGGGTCTGTCTGTTCGTTTTTTTCTGTCATCTCGGGGGCGAAGATACGGGAAATGAATTAGAATTGGAATTGGAATGGGAATGGTCTTTTATCGTGTGATGGGACACGGGTTTGAGGGCCTCTGTGCTCCTACGCTGAAGCTTTGGCGAAAGCGTTCGGCGAAAGCCTATGGCGGGGGACGATTGAACGGACTGGGACGGATTTTTTTGATGTGGGCTTCCGGATCTTAGTTCCGCGTATTTAGGGATCGGTGAGCCTTCGTATAGAAACTTAGGTGATACCATAGATCGCCAAATTGAGAAGTGAATGGGACGGATTTTTTGTTTTTGATATGGAAGTTATTTAAGGTTATGAAAAAGAGCGGGAAGCTCTTTTCGCGTAGCAAAAGAGACTCCCGAGCTGAGGCGCTGTATTAGAATACGAATTTTTAGCGGCTCAGCTCGGCAATCCCTTTTGCATCGCGAAAAAGTGCTTACCGACTTGTACGAAGCTTCAGCGTAGGTATACCTTAACAACACGGAGTACTAAAACCAACTACTCTTCTTGCGGCGGCGGGTGGTAGACCTGATACCAAGAACGCCTAGCAATCCACGTGTCAATTCGCGGGCAACGGTACGACCGATTTGGCGGGTGGCTGTGCTACTAGCCACTTTTTCGATGGTACTTTTTTCTTTTCTGCGAGAGGTAGTTGCTTTCTTTTGTTGCTTTTCCATTTTTTGCTGATGCTCCGCTTCTGCGGCTTGTTCTATTTTTCCGCCAAGGATTTCGTAAGCAGATTCGCGGTCAATGGTTTCATTGTATTTGCCAACCAAGGCTGAGTTGTCGACGATCTTTTTGATTTCCTTGTCGGTCAAAACGTCCATTCTGGATTCCGGGGCGCGTAGCATGGTGTGCGCTAGTGGCGTTGGAATACCTTTTTCGTTTAGTACGGTGACGAGTGCTTCTCCGATACCTAGTTCGGTGAGGAGGGTTTCTGTATCGTAGTAGTCGGAGTCCGGATAGTTTTGAGAAGCCAGTTTGATGGCTTTGCGATCTTTTGCGGTGAAGGCTCGGAGTGCGTGTTGCATTTTCATACCTAATTGTCCAAGCACGTCATCCGGCACATCGGTTGGGTTTTGAGTGACGAAGAATAGTCCCACTCCTTTTGAACGAATCAGTTTCACGATGGCTTCAATCTGATCCATCAATGCTTTAGAAGCTTCGCTAAATACTAAGTGTGCCTCATCGATGAAGATGACTAATTTGGGTTGACCAGCATCACCTTCTTCTTCAAAAGAAGCATAGACTTCAGCTAGCATTTGCAACATAAATGTTGAGAAAAGTTTTGGTTTATCCTGCAAATCAGTAAGACGCAAAATGCTCACTACTCCTCTACCATTTTCATCCATTCTTGTCAAATCATCTACATCGAAAGAACGTTCGCCAAAAAATACTTCAGCCCCCTGTTGTTCCAGTTCTACGATTTTACGCATGATGGTTCCGACAGATGCGGAAGATAGGCGACCGTATTCTGCTTCCATTTCTTCTTTGCCTTCACTTGTCAGGTATTGAAGTGCTTTACGCATATCTTTGAGATCGAGTAAAGCGATATTTTTATCATCACAATATTTGAAGACAACGGCTACGATACCGGATTGCGTTTCGTTAAGTTCTAATATCTTGGAAAAGAGGACTGGTCCAAATTCTGTAACCGTTGCTCTGAGTCGAACACCTGGTTCTTCGGACAATGACAACAGTTCAACCGGACTTGCTCCAGCGGTAAATGGTATTCCAATTTTTGCGTGACGCTCATCAATTTTCGGATGACCTCCACTAGGAACGGCGATACCACTTAAGTCACCTTTAACGTCCATCAAAAGTACGGGAACACCCTTTTTAGAAAGTTGCTCCGCCAATATTTGTAGTGTTTTGGTTTTACCAGAACCCGTAGCTCCGGCGATAAGGCCGTGTCGGTTCATGGTTTTCAATGGGATGGTAACTAATGAGTTGGTCATTACCTCTCCGTCTAGCATGGCGCCACCTAAAATGATTGAATCACCTTTGTGGGTGTACCCGCTTTCAATTTCCTGGATAAATTTTTCTTTGTTTGACATGGTATATTAGTGCTTGGTTAGTTTATACTTGATGCTGGTTACCTGGTGCAAGATGCTTGGATCACTTTTGTTGGTGAGGCCGGTGACTTGCAGTTATAGCGTTTATTACTCTTTTTAGACTAAAAATTGTCTGGAAGTCACGCTTGTTTTGAGGTCGCTACGCTGTCAGAAGTCAGGTGTCAGGAGTCAGAGCTGCTTCGCGGAGGGCCGCATTATCGGGAAACTGACTCCCGACACCTGACGCCTCACTCCTCTTTTACTTACGTTTGTTCCACTCCTTGGTTCTGAGTTCGAAGCGTTTTTCATTGACATCCCATAAACCGGGGTTAAAACGTCTTTCCAAACGTTCTTCTAACTGGGGTGTATTAATGATTTCCGGAAAGAAGTCAATACCGGTTATTTCTTCCACCTGATCTATTGATACGGCAAAATCGGTAATTGGTTGATCACTTACTTCATTTGGTATTAAAAAGGCGATGGCTTTATGTTCAGTACCTGAATAATCCAGGATTATTTTGTAAAACAAATCGGGTACGGAAACTTCATTATCTCCAATCGTTTCGCGAATGCCTCGGGTCAGCACCGGGCCGGTGACCACATAGACATGACCAAATCGGTATGCCCAATCGCGAACGGTTTCTTCGAGCTCCCGCCAGATGCCTCCGTTGAAGTTGCTGATTTGAGGGCTCATGTTGCTCATGTAAAAAGACTCAGACATGGCTGCATCTGAGAATGCCATGTCAGCCGCTGGCGCTAAATGGCCTTTTTCATAGCCTGTCCTGATGTAGTCGCGACCGGAAGCGGAAGCTTTGCTTACTTTAGGATCTGGTCTAAAATTATTGGTTCGATCTACGTTGGGTGCTTGTAGTGACTCGCGGGTGAGCTGGTAAGCTACCCATTCCGCTTGTTCGTGTTTTTCAGAATAAGAGAGTGTGTAGAATTCGTGGGAGATGACTTGTCCGGTGGTTGAAGTTGGGTAGATGCTGGCGTTTGGTTTTACATCTGGTTCGGGATCGAAGTCGGAGTTGGAATTGGAATTGGAATTGGAATTTCCATTTTGTCCGAGGACTTCTTCTGCTTTGTCCATTGCGTCTGAGAGGGAAGCTTCACCACCACCAAGCATACCAAAGAACCAAAGTAAGCCCCCAATAACTACGGCGAATACGCCAACTTTCACGACCATTCCTCCTCCTGATTTGGCATCTGCCTTTTCGTGATTTTTTCTAAAATTTGCCATGTTGAGATTTTTAAGTGTTTCTGTTTAAGGGACCGAAAGCCTGTCCCGAAACCTCGGGGACGGAAGACCGGAGACGGAAGTTCACTCGATTGTGTGCTCCGCAAGTCTTTTCTTCAAGTGAATTAAACAAATTAAGTGTTTAAAATATCTCTCTTTATCTGCTGGGGCAAAGGTAGGGAAAGTCGGAGAGGAATTTTGAATTTTAAATGTAAATACTTCGACTTCGCTCAGTACCGCATTTTGAATGAGCCTTCTCGTATGTTTGCAATATACAGATGTTCATTGAAATAATTGATAACTTAGAATTCCCAAAGGAGAGAGAAGAACATGGTTACCACTTCATTTTTTGAAAGTTCAGAATAGATTAAAATCTGTAGAAACTAAACAAAGAGAATCAATTACAGCATAAATCAAAAAAAAAAATTGTAGACAGAGTAATAAATACCCTGCCTACTCTGGATAGCTTCTTTTTGAAGTTGTTTAAAGTTATCAATTATTTTAAAGAACGCTTGGTTCTTAACATAGCACCTAACGTGGTCGCTCCGCATTCGCGTAGAGCTTCCCACTTACCACTTCCTCCTAATCTACCAAATGCTGAACAATATCATCACTTCCTATTTCTTTCGGATTTGGACCCCATTTATTCGTTCCTGGTTCGCTATCCTGAACCATAAAATACAAAACAATAAGCCCTACTAATGGAATAAATCCTAACAATAGCATCCATCCGCTTCTCCCACTGTCATGCAAACGGCGGACTGCAACAGAAAGGCTGGGTATAAGGGAAGCCAAAAGATAAACCCCTGAAAAAATTGGAATTCCAATGATACCATCAACTATAGAGGCAACAACTGCTGCAATTACATTGAATAAAACAAAATACCAATACTCTGATCTTCGGGCACGACCTTTAAAGTCTGCAAATTTTCGAAATGCTTCTAAGTAATAATTCATAAGTACATTTTTAAGGTTAGATAAATTGATTAAAGTGACTATCCGCATACTCTGGGCACCAGTTATGGTAAGTGATTGATTTTCATCACCTCTGTTTTAACACTTCTATGTGTTGGTGCCCAACAAGTGGATAGTCAGTTTAATTAAATTTTTACTTTTTATAAACGGAGTATAGCTCTTTCGTGTAATTTATGAATGCTTAAGCCGAGCCACCAAGCTTATCTTTTCTAGTTAGCAGATAAACCGGCAAGCCAATAATCAAGAGGAAGAAGGTGAACAGTGCCCAGATTATGGCGTTCATACCTCTCGACTTCGCATCAAAAAACACCCAAATCGCTACTATCAAAGCTAGAACTCCTCCACCTATTGATATCAGTAATTCATCCATAGTTTTAAATTTAATTCCGTGAATTTAAATCCAAGATAGTAAAAACCTGATATTAACTAGATAATTGATCAACAAAATCATCATTTTCAGGTTTCGTCTTTAGGTGGATTCATTTGGTGCCTCGTCGAATTCCTGATTGATGCTATTACTACAAAACTTTTACAATGACCCGAAATAAATTAAAAGCACTACGCCCGCTCATCCCAACCATTTCAGAAATGAGTCAAATTAGTCCTTCAGAACATTTCCAAAACACCTGCCTCCGCCCCATTCTTAAGTTCCAACACGACTTGCTGGTCGCCCTTTTCAATCAGTACATCAGCAAACACAAGGACACCTTTAGTAAAGGCAATGTTGATTTTAAAATGACTTACATCAAAAATGCCGTTCAGAAAGATCGTGATTTGAAGAACCAATTGCTGGGCTGTATCATTGGTCAATTTACCCTGGATGAATTTCAAATTTTTGTGGCGGATGAGAAAGAGAATAAGAAACGTTTGGTGGGTATGCTGGTGCAGCGCTTGCAGTCGCAATATCAGACGGAAGTTTCCCTCTAACGCGGATGAAACACAGGTCAGACGGCCTCCGTGCTCCTACGCTGAAGCTTTCTCCGGTCTCTTAC
>Ga0114957_1001728_pt1 | contig 22744 bp, 19 predicted proteins | sample BantaG_FD_87175 | JGI IMG/M metagenome (GOLD analysis project Ga0114957, IMG submission 87175) | Marine algal microbial communities from Bantry Bay, Ireland - BantryBay_4 metaG | ecosystem: Host-associated > Algae > Red algae > Unclassified | place: Bantry Bay, Ireland | collected 2014-11-21 | reverse complement strand
TGATTTCCAACGATATTCTCCACCCAAGACAAGTCCCGAAAGTTTGGGATGAATGAGTGCAGTCGTGTTTATAAACAATGATAAAGTTGGTTCTTTTTCGTCGTAATCATTGTCATCATCATCTTGGGCATTAGATGAATAGACTATTCCACTCATTAATATTAAAAGAAACAATAACTTTTTTTTCATTAGAAATTATTCTATTGAGTTTTTTAGCTAAGTGAATAATACAAGATTTTCGACTTATTCAAAATTCATAATAAGTCTGCGTCAAAAAAATCACCATAATCAAGGATATAATTTCGAAGAAATTTTTCTGAACACCTCTAATTCATCATTCAAAATTAAGTCTATTCCTAAGCCTCAATTGGAATTGTAGAAATCAAAATAATATTATTTATATCCGAATAATCAAATTGATAAACATTATCAGGGCCTACCACCAATAGTAACCCACCCAAAGGAATTACATCATATGCATTGAATGTATCAAAATGTGCTATTGTTGTTACATTTAATACGTCACTTACATCAAGAACTTTTAACCCGGCAGCATCATCACAAATAAACAATGTATTTCCGTCCAATGCTAAACCTTTAGGTTTATTCATTTGGACTTCATTGATAAGAATAGGTTCCTCAATATTAGTAATGTCAAAAATATTTAATTGGTTGACTTGTTCCGTCGTTGTTCCTCTACAAGTTGACGTTCGTATTGAAGTATTTAAGGTAACAAAAGCATGTGTATCATTCGCAACTACAGGATCACAAGGGAAGATTGGAAATATATCATAAGAGAAATCAGAAGTATATTCTGGGATACCATTTTGTTGGATGGTATAGATAAACATGCCGACTCCTGAGCCAATAAAAAGTCTTCCATTTCTATGGAAGATGGATTCAATTCTTTCTCCGATAGTTTGTTCATCTTGTAATACAGGTTCTGTAGGATTATTAAGAGAATAGGTCTTAATGTTTTGATTATCAATGATATACATAAAGTTATCAACAATCATAAAACGGGCGTAAGAACCTGCAATACCGGTATCAGAAGTTCCTGCAATTCCTGCATCTTCTGCACATGTAAATAGCAAGGAACTTAATAAAATGAAGAGAATATATAAGTTTGAATTTTTCATGTTTTTATTTTTTGGAAAAATTTACTGAAGAAAGTTTAGGATAATTGGCTCTTTAATAGTGTTTATTCTAAATGATTTTGTACAGAGAATTTTAAAACTTAGTAAATACAAGATTTTAGACATATTCAAAATTAAGTCTAATTACTGCCAACATTTAGGTTGATTTAACAAAGCATCTTCCCAACCAATAACCCAACCTTTGGTAGGATCAACACATTCAAAGTAACCGCTATAAGCATCAGGATGAGTTTGACTAGTGGCAGGATAAATACCTTTTACTCTTCCTTTTACTTGAATGTCATTGAGGTTAGAAATATCCAAAGTGACTAGATCAGACATGTTATCCGCATAAAGAATATTGCCTTTTATCGCAATGTCCTTATTTCCTAAAATTTCGATGAACTTTAAAGGAGTAGGATTAGTTGGATCAGAATTGTCAATGATATGAATTCCTTTTAAGTATTCATTGACATAAATTAGTTGGTCTTTGTAGTAAATTTTTCCAAGCTTATTGATAGACCTTGGAGTTGTCGTTTGGATAGATTGCCAGTCTTCAGTATTTCCATAAATTGGACGAACTCCATCTGCTGTATCTACAGCGGTTATGGTTGGTTGTTCGTCTATGCAAGAAAAAAATAGGAATAGCAATAAAGGTAAGAGGGCTAATTTTTTCATAAAGCTTTATTATTTTAAAAAGAAAAAGAAGTGTCATTGTATATACGTGGGAGAAAAGAAAATCGCTGCCATGATGATAAAAGGGAAAGAGAAAAAGGGAAGACGGATTTACGATTTATGATTTGAGAAGTTTTGTCGAATAATAGTGAATCACAATCATTCGACAAAACTTCTCAAATCATAAATCGTAAATCCGTCTTCCCTTTTTCCCAAGGTTAAATGCCCACCGAGGTATAATGCTCCTCAATTTCATCTAAAATACCATACACCGTATTTGGATCATGATTAGTGACCAATTGCATTCTAAAAGGTTTTACATTTCTAAAACCACGGAAGTAATTAGTGTAGTGTCTTCGCATTTCTAGAATCCCCAATTTTTCACCTTTCCATTCAATAGAATGTTTAAGATGTTGACGAGCGGCATTGACCCGTTCTTGGATAGTAGGCGGAGGAAGGATTTCACCCGTTGCAAAGTAATGTTTGATTTCTCTAAAAATCCATGGATTTCCAATACTTGCACGTCCAATCATTATACCATCCACACCATATCTTTCCCGATACAATTTAGCCTTTTGAGGACTATCAATATCGCCATTTCCAAAAATAGGAATATGAACTCGTGGGTTCTCTTTTATTTTTCCAATCAAAGTCCAATCCGCTTCTCCTTTATACATTTGTTTTCGAGTACGACCATGAATAGAAAGTGCTTTGATCCCAACATCTTGTAATCGTTCTGCAACTTCTTCAATATATTTGGTGTCATCATCCCATCCTAAACGAGTCTTTACCGTAACGGGAAGATTGGTAGATTTTACTACGTCATCAGTAAGTTTGACCATTTTATCAAGGTCTTGTAAAATACCTGCACCGGCCATTTTACAAACTACTTTTTTTACAGGACATCCATAATTGATATCTAAAACTTCAGGTTGAGCTTCTTCTACGATCTCCGCCGCACGCATCATCGACTCATGATTCGCTCCAAATATTTGGATTCCAACAGGACGTTCGTAATCATAAATATCTAATTTTTGGACACTCTTTGTGGCATCCCGAATCAAGCCTTCTACAGAAATAAATTCTGTATACATCATATCACAACCTTGCTCTTTGCACAATGCTCTAAATGGTGGATCACTCACATCTTCCATTGGTGCCAATAGTAATGGAAATTCGCCTAAATTAACCTTGTCGCCTATTTTTACCATATTCAGTTTTAAAATTTTACAAAATTACAAATTATATTTATCAAATGGCTATCGCATAAAAACCGCACTCCTGTGTTTAGGTGTATGGGTATATATGAGTATATGTTGTCGAATACTTTTGACTCAAAAATTCATTGATATGTCATGTTAAATAGAGACTGTTTAATATTCACAATTATTGGAAAAAGGTATTCGACAACATATACACTTTTACACTTATACACCTAAACACAGGAGAAGTTAAACCAGATGTTTATTTCTTTTTCCTAAGAAAATTAAATTTTATATCTTGTGTCGTTTTTCTCAGTATTTAACGCTTTTTCAAGTCAAAAAAGTTCTAATTTAAGGACGATTAATCAAAGCAAAAAACAGTTATATGTTTAAGAATTTCTTGGGACACAGTCCTGCATGGTTTAAATATACCATGATTGGGTTTTTCATATTTAATATCATTTCATATTTTTTGCTTGGGCCTGTTGTTACAGCTTGGGTATTTATCGCAGAATTTATTTTTACATTGGCAATGGCCTTGAAATGTTATCCTTTACAATCAGGAGGACTGCTAGCAATCCAAGCCTTATTTTTAGGTCTCACTACTCCTAAACATGCCTATGCTGAAATTTCAGCAAACCTTGAAGTTATTTTGTTATTAGTATTTATGGTGGCTGGAATTTATTTTATGAAACCTTTATTGATGTATATTTTCAGTAAAGTATTTACTAAGATAAAATCCAAGATGGTTTTATCACTTTTGTTTGTTTTTCTCTCCGCATTATTATCTGCTTTTTTGGATGCACTTACCGTAACTGCGGTACTCATAAGTGTAACCGTAGGATTTTACGGAGTTTATCATAAAGTACTATCAAGTTCAAAGGATTATGATGATAGTGGCGTACTCGATAGGGTAGAATTAGGAGGAGAGACCTTAGAAGAATTTCGTTCATTCTTAAGAAGTTTGGTCATGCACGGAGTAGTAGGAACTGCGCTAGGAGGAGTTTGTACTATCGTAGGTGAGCCTCAAAATTTATTGATTGGAGAAAGATTGGGTTGGGATTTTATAGAATTCTTTTTAAAAATGGCTCCGATCACAATGCCCGTTTTAGTGGCTGGCTTATTGACAACTGTTATTTTAGAAATGACAAGTTCATTCGGTTATGGAGCTAAATTGCCAGATGTGGCAAGAGGAATTATAGAAAATTATACAGATGAGGCGGATGCTAAAAGAACAGATAAGGAAAAATATGGATTAATTGTTCAAGCTGTTTCAGCTATTTTATTGATCGCAGGATTAGCCTTGCATATTGCTCCTGTTGGATTGATTGGATTAGGTTTGATAATTGTTCAAACCGCATTTATGGGAATCATCGAGGAGCATTCTTTAGGGAAAGCTTTTGAGGAAGCATTACCTTTTACAGGTTTATTAGTGGTGTTTTTTGTCATCGTAGCAATGATTCATGATCAGCATTTATTTAGCCCAATTATTGAAGCTGCATTGTCGCTTGATCCTTCTCAGCAGCCGTCTATGTTTTATTTGGCAAATGGAGTCTTGTCTATGATAAGTGATAATGTATTTGTGGCAACAGTTTATATCAATGAATTACAACAAGTATTTGATGCACCAGATATGAGTGTAGAAGCTAAACTAGCCGTTCGGGAGCAATATGAAAAATTGGCAATAGCTGTAAATACAGGAACTAACCTACCAAGTGTTGCAACGCCAAATGGTCAAGCTGCATTTTTGTTTTTATTGACTTCTGCTTTGGCTCCTTTGATTAATTTGTCTTATGGGAAAATGGTTAAAATGGCATTTCCTTATACGATAGTTTTAGGTGGAGTTGGATTGATGGGAGTGATGTATTTTTTATAGAATTTAAATGAATGACTTATTTCCAAATATTTAGTTTTATTATAGGAATTGGATTTACAGGAGCAGGGCTTTTGGGATTTAAGGAAAATAAAATTTGGAGGATAATATTTTTGGTTATAGGAATTTTAGTATTGAAAAGTACTTTTTTTGGGGAAGTTTCGAAAAGTGATGATAGGCAAAATGAGATAGTAAATCTACAACTTGAAGAGATTGAAGAAATACTTTTACTTCCAGGAAAAAGATTAAATTCTTTATCAAAAGATACTATTTCATTTACATCAGAAACTGAAATTAGAAAATTTCAAAGTTGTTTATCCAAAACGAAGGAGGTATTTTCTGATTCAAATTCAATAAAAGACTGGGGATGTATTTTAAAAATAAAAAGATACCACCAAAAAGATGTTTTATTAGGAATTACTAAAACGGAAAATCAAACGCTTTTAGAAATTTATTCTAAAGGAGATTATGGAGTCAACTATGGGACTATGTTAAATAATGAACTTGGAGAACTCATAGATCAATTAGTTTTAAATAAATAACAAAAAGCCAAACTGAATAACAGTTTGGCTTTTTTGTTATTTGAAATAGCAATGTGTAAATTAAAATTCATTTGAATTGAAAAAACTTAGCTAAAAGAAAATGTAACTTTTATAAAATTCTTAATTAAGAAAATAAAAAAACGATGAAAAATCAATTACCAGTTTTATTAGTTTGTATGTTTTTATTTTTTTCATGTAATAAATTAGATCATACTTTATTACATGGGAAATGGAAAGGTGAAACTATTTCAGAAAAAGGGAATGCAGTCGATAAAGGCGCAGACCAGGCAGAGTTTAATTTTTATCCAGATGGAACATATTCATACGAAATATCTTACCACAAAGAAGCAGGAACATTTAGAACCTTAGAAGATAAACTTTATACTACGGATACCTTAAATGATAATAGAATGGAAAAGGTAGTACAAGTGGCAAAGCTCACCTCAGATAGCTTGTATTTAAATATGAATGACAAAGGAGTTGGTCAGCTTTTAAAGTGTTTTAAAGTCAAATAAAATATATTTTGATTTAATTTATCTGTAAATATCTGATAATTAAATACTTGAGGAATGTTTCATGAATTAATTATTTAATCATAATATATTTTTATTTTTAAAATATTTAATAAAATTATTTTTTAGGAACACTTTTTGGATACCATTGGAAGTAGAATTTACCATTAATATTAAAATCCCGTGGACATGATTAGCTACCAGAAAGTGACTAGAGTTTTGCAAAATCCACCTCCTGAAGATCTTGTTGACCTTTACAATGAATTGGATTATAAAATTAGTCAACATGATTTATGTGTAGACGAAGAGGAGCCTTTAAAGTATCTTTACGAAACTAGGCTGAATGGAGCACTTATTGGAAAGTTTTGTGTAAGTGCAACAAGTATCCAAAGTAAGTATATCGCTTTCGTTTTGGGCAAACATGTTGACGCAGAATTTCCTGGAGATATTATTCAAATGTTTTTTAATGTCGAAAATTGCTATAATATGCAATTTGGGAAAATCAAAGGAAAGAAGATTGATGGTTGTATCTGTTTGTTACATCAAGAGGATAAGAATTTTGATTTACAACGGGTATATGATTCTATTTATGATTTATAGAAATATTCTTAAACCAACTATATAGCTTAATTAAAGCAATCAAAAAATTTACGTTAACGCTGAGGTAATCACCTTGGCGTTTTTTTTTTATAGGTCAAAATTTTATCGAATAGCGTAATTTGAAGAAGGGAAGACGGATTTACGATTTATGATTTGAGAAGTATGTCGAATATTTTTGATGGTGTCATCACTATTATTCGACATACTTCTCAAATCATAAATCGTAAATCCGTCTTCCCTTTTTCCCATCCTACTCAATAACCACCACCTTCTTATTCACCTCAAATTCTTCTCCCCTAATTTTCAAAGTATAAACTCCTGAATTCAAATCCAAATCTCCCAAATAAAGCGAGATCAAATTCCCTTGTGGCATCATACTATTTTGAAAAACAGATTGACCATTTAAAGTAAACAACTCTAAAATAAGTCGTTCATTTTGAATTTCATTGAATCTGATTTGGATAGGTAGATCACTTCTACTTTTTATTGGATTAGGAAAAATTGAAACTTGTTGTTCTTTTAATTTAATATTTTTAATTGCCACAGGAACTGCATCTCCAAATAAAGAATCTGCCAAATCAAAAGCAGTATTTCCAACTTCAATTCCCATAATTCTTCCAGGAATATCATCAATCGGGGGATGAATACCTCCATAGATTCTTGACAAACCAGATTGGTCAGCAGCATCCACATACCTTGCCCATTGAAGCGTAACATCTTCCGTCGGCCCTGGCTCAAATTCTAAATAGAATGCTTTTTCTGCAAAGAATTCACCTAACCCACCAGGGAAATATTCATCACCTGTAAAACGGGTCAATACTTCTGCCGCAGCTCTTGAAAAAGTGGAATGCCCAGAAACATATCCAGCAAATGGTGGTGTAACAAAAGTAGGTGCTTGGTAAGGTTTCCATAATGTTCCTTGTGTCCAAAAATCATTTCCATCAAATGTAAAGGATAGAAATTTGACAACACCCAAATTGCTGTTATCTGAATTTAACAATGGATCACCAAACCCAATGGTATCAATTACTCCAGCAATCAATGGCATTCCATTTGGATCATAATGGGAACCATTTGGATCCGAACTTTGTCCTTTGTCCATCATATATCTTAAAGCGGAGATCGGGCGAATATAATCGTAATATCCTTTGCAACTCCATGCACTAACTGCTGAATCATGCATTGCTCCACCCATAGTGAGATATGCTTTTACATCCCATTCCAAATCACTCATAACAATACCTTGACCTTTATATTTTTTTACCAAATCAGGATGGTCATTGACATAATTTAAAATAGTAAACCAATGCCCTGGAGGCGTTTCTGAATTGGGGCCATCCGCCCAAAATTCCGCAAGTACTCTTGCATAATCTCTCCGTAAAACATTTTGAAAGGCATATGGTTGACCTGTTTTGGGATTCAAGGAATATCCTTGACTACTATCTCCACCCTCATCGAAATCATAAAAATCTTGAATACCTTGATCGGTAGTTGGCAGCGGTGGATTATTTCCTATCGAGTTAGGAGAAATGTCGAGCATCACGCCATCGTTTAAAATATGAGAAGTCCAATTAGCAACTAATGAAAAACCCCATTTATATAATTCAGAAGTTCCACCTCCATTTAAAGTATCCAAAAAATATGGAGCACCTGGATCAAGATAAACTTTATAATCATTACCATCTTTTTGGTAAATGTCAGCCATATCTTCAGTCATTGCGAAGGGAATAACATTTCCCCATTCCGCTCCCAAAAATTCTAAATTAGAACCATCTGTAATTGGATTTCCTGCTTGATCTACAAAACCTGGAATGTCCAATGCTTGCCAACGATTAGGATCATTTAACCTCGGATTTCCAAACATAGAAATAGGGTCATAATATCCAAAACTAGGATTTAAATTAGGGTTAACGGGTTCGTAAAATTGATTTTTGTAATTATTACTTTCATTCGCTCCATCGATTAATCCAAGTGTAATAATCTGTTGTCCAATATAATTTCCTAAAGCTGCAGGATTTCCATTTTCATAGTCTATATCCGTAAAAGAAGGGTCATATCCGAATGCTCCAAAAATCAAATCCGCATTAAGGAAGATAAGATCCTCACCTGGAGAATCTTCAAACCTGTGTTTTATCAAACGATAAGCAGCATAACTTAAAGCTTGTTTTCTAGCCTCTTCAATATTGCTAGGTGTAGGAATTCCAGTAAAAGGACAGAAAAAATTTCCTACTGTTTTTCCTAAAAGGTAATTTTCATTAATATCATCATATGCTGCCCAAGCTTCATACATTGCTAAAGAGGTATGGAAAAGGTTTCTGGAATGAACTGTGGGACGAGCATTATCATTTCTAATGGCAATTAATACCATCTCATTCCAAACTCTCGCGGGACTTAGTTGTTGACTAAATGATTGGAAACTAAATGATAAAATAAGAAATGAAAAAATAATTTTTTTGTAAAAGGGTGTAAGCATAGGATTTTTGTTTATGTTTTCTAATTTAGTATAAATCTCCTTAAGAATAGGAATTATTTTATTGTCAAAAATACTATCATTATTATGATATTTGCAAAATAATAATTGAGGAAATTAGTTATTTTTTATCATTCAATATTAGAATATGGAAAAACATATTAAACCTAGAGGGCTTTGGTCGAGTATCCTATACATGAAATGCCCAAGATGCAGAGAAGGGGATTTATTTAAAAAGCATACGTTTGCTTATTCAGAACCTACAAAAATGCCAGAGGCTTGTGAAGTATGTGGACAAAATTATATGCCAGAACCAGGCTTTTGGTTTGGTGCAATGTTTATATCTTATATATGGACTGCTTTTTTTTGTTTGTTCTTTGTGGGAGGTGGGATTATGATATTTGGCTTAAGTGTTAATGTGGCATTTCTATTATTGATATTAATGTGCGCGATCTTTTTCTTTTGGATATTTAGAATTTCTAGGTCGATTTGGATTCATATTTATGTGAGGTATGATCCGAGGAAACGGTAGACGGTCGTTCGCTTCGCATCACTTGACGAAGGACGTACGCTGCGCTTGTCGGTTTCGAATAATTCTGATCATTAAAAAAAGAAATAAGGTATTATTCAATAAAAAACTCGTTCTGAACTTTAATTCAGAACGAGTTTTTTATTTCATATTTATCGCTAGCACAGAACCTCAGGTTCGTGTCCACATTGAAAAAAACTATCTATCCTTCCAAGCTTGTGGATTCTTAGAAGTATGCAAAACCGCCATAACCAAAACGAGTTGTTTATCATCATCAATGGAGTAATGAATCATAAAAGGAAAACCTTCCAAAACAGCCGTTCGAACATCATCATATCGAATAATTGAACCTTTGGGGTATTGTCTAATGAAAGAAACCTTTTGACGGACTTATTGAGTGAATTTTTTCCCTAATCCATTTTGTTTAGAATTATACCATTTGGCAGCCTGTCGAATATCATTTTTGGCGAGGGGTAAAATAGAGGCTGAATACATGTAATTGGTTTAAAGTTCGTTCTCGATATCGTCCATAGCTTCCTTAAAATCCAAAACATCCTTAGGGTTATTTTTATAATCTTCTAACCTTTTTTGGACAACCTCGACATGCCAATCAGGAATATCAATTCCTTCTTGTTCAATTCCTTTGAATTTATTTTTGAGTTCATTCCATTCTTTGATGGGAATAAAAACACCAGTCGTTTGTCCTGTGCTGTCTGAAATATATTGTAAGTTCATATTTATTAAATTTGAAAATGAAAAAGATAGTAAGCTTATGCTTGTCTAGCTTTGACATTATGTACATGTAAAAAACATTTAAATATACAAAACATAAATTATCTAATCAAACAATAAATGAATGTATGTATATTATAAAGAATTCAATAATTATGAAAAAAACTCGTCATGATTTTCAAATCAGAACGAGTTTTTTTCATAATTAATCGACCCGTCAAGCGCAGCGTCCGTCCACCGTCAAGTGATGCGCAGCGAACGACCGTCTACCGTAAAAGACCGTCTACCGTTTAATCAATAACGCTAAAAGTAGTCCGACGATTAGCTTGATGTTCATCTTCCGTACATCGAGAGCAAGCGCAGTCGATAGCAGGAGAACTTTTTCCATATCCTTTCGCTTGAAGTCTGTTTTCATCGATACCTTTTTCGATTAAATAATTAACAGCAGACTGAGCTCTTCTTTGCGAAAGTGATTGGTTGTAATTAGTTTTACCACGACAATCCGTATGAGAAGCCATTTGGATTCTTATGTTAGGATTTTGAAACAATGTATTTGCTAATTCATTTAAAGTCGGTTCAGCATCTCTTCGAATATCTGATTTATCTAAATCATAATAAATATTATCCAAAGTAATTTCTTTGTTTTTGAAAATCTTATCTAAGACAATTTCAATTTCATATTTAGTTTCAGGATTATTAGGATCTTTTGCAATTCCTTTACTACTGAATCGGCCAGAATTATTAAAATAACCCTCGTGTGAAGCAAAGAAATTATAATCCGTATTTTCTTCCAATTCCAAAGTGAATTTTCCTTCGCCATCAACGGTAACGGTTTCTTTTTTATTTCCAATCCTGATATCGACCTTTGAATCTAAAAGCGGTTTTCTCCCCAAAATTTTACTATTAGGATTATCTGAAAATTGGTATATTTTTTCCAAAACATATCCTTCCAAAATCATTGAATAAACAATAGGTTCAGGTTCTCCAACAACTTCTGGTGGTGGTGGCGGAGGAGGTAATTCTTTTTTGACAAAACGATAAATGTCATCACTTCCTTCACCATCAACTCTTGAAGAAGTAAAATATCCTTCTTGTAATAAATCACCGTTGGGTTTAAAATTAGGATCAACCACATAACCAAAATCATCCCAACCTGAATTGATAGGAGATTTTAAATTAATCACAGGAGTCCAAGAACCATCTTTAGTTTGGTAGGATTTAAAAATATCTAATCCACCCATCCCTGTATGACTAGTAGAAGAAAAGTATAAAGTATCTTTTTGTAAAAAAGGAAATTTCTCATCACCCTCCGTATTAATATTTCGTCCAAGTGGACGTGGTGTATCCCAACCATCAGGAGTTCTTTCCGAAACAAAAATATCATAACCTCCCCAAGCATCTGGATGATCGGCTGAAAAATATAAAAACGCACCATCTTCAGAAAGAGTAGGGTGTCCATAATTCACATTAGGTTCTACAAAATTGAGCACTATCGCTTCTGTCCAATTATCACCTTCGCGATTACTAACCATTAATTTGCAAAAATAATCGGTGTCTTCTGTATCAAAACATCTAGAAAAATACATCTCCGTAAAGTCATTGTTAAAAGCAACGGTACCTTCATTGTGAACAGTATTGATTGTGCTTGAAAATGATTCCACAGTATTAGAGGAAGGATTAACAATAAATAAATCTGAAAAATTAGTACCTGTCCAATTGTAAGTATCATCACCTGCACTTGAACTTCTGTCTGATGTAAAAACAAGTTGATTATCTTGATATGGAGTAGGGGCATATTCGGCAGAGCTACTATTGAATTTGGCCAGCTCTATTTCAAATTCACCTTCCTCGCCTTCTTTTAACCAATCAATAGATATTTTACAGGCTGTAATTTCTTTTCGATATTCATAAGGGCTACCGATTTCTAAACCCAATTCTTTGAATGCTCCCATTGCTTCTTGGTATTGCTCATTTTTCTTCAGCGCAAATGCATATTCTTTAAGTGCATCTACTCCATATTGATTGTCATAAGCAGCTTTATACCATTGAATAGCTGAGGAATTTTTATTTATTTTTTTATAGGATTCGGCAAGTAGAAAAGCAAGTTTTCCTTTTTCTACTCGGCTATCGGCTTTTTTATATTCCTTGTTGAGCATATCAACAGCTACGGAATATTGTTTCCGTTCATAAGCCATTTTACCATCTGTTATTTTCTGAGTGTATTTACAGGAGAAAATTAAGGAAAGTATAAGGGCAAAAATTGTCCAAGTTTTTAATCTCATAATAAAAGAATTTGTAATGCAATACTACAAAAATAAACGCTATGTTTAGGGTGTTTGTTGCGTAACTGCCAAGCTTCAACCTCTTTCGAATAACGAACTGTGGGAATAACGAACAATAGAACAAGGAACAAGGAATGTCGAAGTTTGACGAACTACTAGTGAGTTGCACTTATCAACAGTAGCTCGTCAAACTTCGACATTCCTTGTTCCTTGTTCTATTGTTCGATATTCCCATAGTTCGTTATTCGAAAGAGTTGGATATTCCCACAGTTCGATATTCAAAAAAAACTTAGGCTTCAAGTTGCTATGTCTATTCACCTATCAGTTACAAAGACGAATATATATCAATAAAAGGTTGGAAAACAATCAGGTAGGTACAAAAAAAATAAGCTCGGACAATGCCGAGCTTAGGAAACGAATCTTACAATTTTTTAACCAAAACTTACAATTACTTCAATAACCAAATAGTATGCCAAAACATATTTTTAAACATATATTAATTTTTTTTCTTTGAAAAAAACACTTTGATATAGTTATCGTAATAAAATAAGGAACTAAATTAATGCGAATTGCATTTATCATTTTTTAAAACTTCAAGTAACTATTTGGGGTTTCAGTAGAAATGAGTCAGGTGTCAGGTCAAAACATTTTTATCAAAATAATTAATAGTAAGGTGATTGAAGAAACTTACATGATTGGTCTTTCAAAATATTTTCGGCCTGACACCTGACTCCTCGCTCCTGACACCTATGTAATTACAACTTAAAATATAAAACCATGTTAAACGAAAAACAAACCAAACGAATAAGTAAATTCCTAAGCCTCGTACTGCGACATAAACCTGAGACAATAGGATTGACCCTCGATGAAAATGGATGGACTGATGTGAATGCACTTTTGGAAAAATTAAAAGCCAATGGAAAGGATATTGATTTCAAAACACTTCAATATGTCGTAGAAAATAACTCCAAAAAACGCTTCGCCTTTAACGACACGCAAGACCAAATCAGAGCCAACCAAGGTCATTCTATTAAAATAGATTTAGGATACGAACCTGTTGAACCTCCTGAAACGTTATATCACGGAACCGCAGAAAGGTTTTTAGACAGTATTTTTAAAACAGGATTAGAAAAAAGAAATCGTCATCATGTTCATATGAGTGGTGATTTGGATACCGCTTCTAAAGTAGGTGTTCGGCATGGAAAATTGGTCATTCTTGAAGTATTATCCAAAGCCATGTATAAAGATGGGTATCATTTTTATATTTCTGATAATAAAGTATGGCTAACGGATACGGTTCCTCCCCAATACCTCCGTAAGAAATAATTAATTTTGAATTTTGAATGTGTCGAAAACCCTGTATTATTCTAGAGAGTTTTGTTTGAAGAAATTTAAAACCTAGTCAATACAAGGTTTTCGACATATTCAAAGTACAAAATTAGCGAAGCGGTCATTCAGAATTAAGTCTATTAATCATTATTCTCCAAACCATTTACTATTTTTGCATTTCAAATATTAATTTTAATATTCACCTGCGAATTAATAACTCGCAAGAACAAGCACCTCACTATTAAATGACTGAAACAGTACAGAAGGAAAACCTAAAATCTTCGTTGAATACTTTTGAATCTGTTCTAAAAGATTCTATCGAACAGGCATGGTCTAAAACAGAAGAAAAAGAACACCTTCACGCTTTAATTCAAAGCGTAGGAAAATTTGCCCATCAATCTATTGCTCTAGGTGATTATTCCATGGCTCAACTGGAAAATCAAACCTTACCTGCAGAGTTATTTCCTACCTATGTCATCCATTTTGTTTGGATGGAAAAAGTAAAAACCTTTTTGGTTTTATGGAGAGATATTGTATTTCAATATCACAAGGCCTTGATATTAAAATCGCAAGGAAAAGTAACTCCAATGGCGTTAGCAGAACTGCAAGCTTCTTCTCATAGAGTGATTGAACAAAGTGCCAATGAATTGACCGAAAGTTTGGAGAATGAAACTCGAACGATGGGAATGGATGCTAAAACTTTAGAAAAAAGCATATTAGTTTGGAGCAAACAAACCAGTCCTTGGAATATTTATAAAGGGCAAATTGAAGCGTTAAATGCGCAATGTGAAAAAATAGGAGAGTTGACTACTCAACTTATAAAAGTATCCAATGAGTTCCAAACCATAAAAGATTTGGTTACCCAAAATTTATCAGCTTGTCGAACTGAAATTCAGCAACTTTCTATTTTAGCAAAAGATACGATTGAATATATTGAAGAAACAGTTGAGGAGAAGCCAGGGAAAGTATCCCTTCATCTTGAAGAGATGGAATCTAAAATCGAAACCACCAACCATATTGAAATTTTAATTGATGGGATCAAGGAGACACTTGATGAAATGATTGAAAAGATTCAGCCCCCTGTTGATACAAATGGAGGTCTATTGTTATACCAAGATTTTTCTTTTAAACGAAATACTCGACAATGGTTGGATTCTGAAGTTTTACCATTAGTATATGAATTGTGGGAGATTAATGAAGATGTGGAGAATAGTTTTAAAATGTCTCTACTGAATATTCGAAATCGTGCATTGTTGTTGTCCAATGAGATGAAGGAAGGAAAGACGCCCGAATTTGATCAGTCTCAATTTTGTTATCCTTTAGTTTCTTATTTGCAAAAAACAGAAAAACAAAAAGAGAAGCTTCAAGGAATCATGAAAACCATCCAATCTCGAATACAAAAAGATTTCCAACTAAGTGAGATTTATAATACGGGAGATAACTTCTTACCTGTTCCACTTCAATCGACTATCAATCAATTTAATCTTAATCAAAATCCTTGGGTGGTTAAGTCTCAACAATGGTTAAAAAAACAACGGCTAAACATTGAGAAATTTAAATCTTCTGTTGAACATGAAGAGACTTTAAGTCTTTCTGAAAAGATTGTACGGTTTATAGAAGATCGACAGCCCATTGAAACTAATGAACAGTACACAGGGATTTTTTTGACAAAAGGTTTTGTGGGGAAATCTTTTTGGGTAGGACGAGAACAAGAATTGAAACGATTTGAAAAGCTAATGGAGCAATGGAAATTAGGTTTTAGAGGAGCTGCTATTTTAAGTGGGCAACGGTTTTCAGGAAAAACTTTATTTGGAGAGTACACTTCTAATTATTTTTTTTATCATAAAAATGTAAGACTAATTCCAAACGCTGCGATTAAAGTAGAAGGACGAATTTATAATACTACTTACGATCTAGGGGCGGCTTTGGATTTTATAAAAAAACATACAATCAATTCTCAAATCTTAGTTTGGATAGATGATTTGGAACATTGGAGTGAACCTAATATTCCTTTAAGCAAAAATGTAAGAGCATTGTGTAATGCTATTGATAATCAAGGAGATAGGATGTTTCTTTTGGTTTCGATGAGTAACTGGTTATTGTCTCATTTGGATAAAACTCATGAAATTTTAAGAGTGTTTCAAGCTGAAATAAATTTAGATAACATGAACTCTGATGAAATCAAAAAAGCAATTTTGATTCGACATGGAGCCACTCATAAAACACTTTTGAGTTCAGAAAATGAAGAACCAACTCCGAAGGAATTTCAAAAAATGATTAATAAGATTCATCGGTCTTCTGCAGGAAACGTTGGTGAAGCATTAACTCAATGGGCGAATAGAATTAAAAAAATAGATGATGAAAATGTAAGTCATATTCCTAATGCTAATTTTGCTTTACCTGAGTTTTTAACTCCTGACACCGCATTGATTTTAGCTACGGTGATGATGGAAAAACGAACTAATGAATATCGTTTACGGAAATTGTTCGGTTCTCCATTTAAAGAAAAATATCAACATCTTATTCAAAGAATGATAAGTGTGGGGGTGTTGAATCGACATTTAGATGGCTGGTTAGAAATTAATGAACTAGCAGTAAATGAGATTGGAAAATTATTAGAGCGAAAACAATATTTAAAATTTAATAGATAAAATAATTTTGAATTTTGTCCCGATAGCTATCGGGACAAAATTCTGTACTTAAAATAAAACAATGGAACATCTTTTTGAACAACAATTTACGTGGGCAGAGTTTTTCTTTACTGCTTTTCTATTGTTGGTTTTATATGTTATTCTTAATTTTTTAGAGCGAGTTCTAGATCGGTTTACCTTTTTAGGAAAGTATCAAAATAATGTAAAGAATTTCATTCATTACACTTTGTTGGTTTATGAAGCAATGGTGTTGTTGATATTAAGTGGTGTCTTTGTTTATATCAATCCTCCTTTTCATGGGATATTGATGTTGATGCTTTTGATTGGAGGGTTTCGTCAAATCAAAAATTATCTAAGTGGTAGAATTATACATTTTGATAAAAATATTTTAGTAGGAAAAAGATTAAAAACAGAAAGCACTCAGGGCATTATTTCTAATATGGGAAGATTGGGTTTAAAATTACGAACGAATAAAGGGCTACATTTTATTAATTATTCAAAATTGATGACTGACGGGTATATGTTGTTATCAGGAGTAGAAGTGGGAGGTTTTTACCAACTAAATATCAATCCAATCGAGCCAGATGAAAAAATAAATTATCCTGTTCAATTAATGGATTTGTTGACAACGACTCCTTACTTAGACTGGAATCACCGCCCACAAATATTGCCATCCAAAGATAATTCAAAATCAATAAAGGCTAGGGTAGTGGTCAAAGAAGAAAGCCATTTACATGATTTAATAATTTTGATTCAAGAATGGGGTTACTCCGTAAAAGTAGCTTAAGTTAAAAAATAAAAACAAACTAGAATTATGGATTTTTTTAGTCCTTCTTTTTTATTAGCGATGGATCTTTCGAATCCATACTACTTAATTATAGGCGCATCTGCTGTAATTATTTTATCCTTCATTTTTGGAGAAATTTCTCAAAAAACGAATATTCCATCTGTATTAATGTTGATTGTTTTAGGAGTGGTTTTACAAAAAGTCATACACATTGAAAAATCATCAGTTCTAGGAATATTAGAAGTGTTGGGAATAGTGGGTTTAATTATGATTGTATTGGAAGCGGCACTCGAACTAGAATTAAAACCTGAAAAATATGTTCCCATTGTAAAAGCTTTAGTAATTGCTTTGATTGGATTGATAGTGTCTGCGTATGTAGCAGCCAAATTATTAAATCATTTTGTAGATGGAATGAGTATGCAACAAGCATGGTTTTATGCAACGCCACTTTCTATCTTGTCAAGTGCGATTATTATTCCTAGTGTTTCAGGATTGAGTCCGAGTAAAAGAGAGTTTCATATTTACGAAAGTACATTCTCTGATATCTTAGGAATTATGATGTTTATTTTTCTTAGAGGTCAGGTAGAGTCAAGTTTAGATCAAGCAGGCGGCGGCGGTGGCGGAGTGTCTGCCTTTGCATTCAAGGTGGTACTTACTATTTTTATTTCGTTTGTGGCTAGTTATTTAATCATACTTATTTTTCAAAGTATAAAAAGTCATATTAAGCTATTTTTATTAATTGCAGTTCTATTGTTATTGTATTCAGTTGGGAAAAAAATGGGACTATCATCACTTCTAATCATTTTAGTTTTTGGTTTAATCATCGCTAACATGAAATTATTCTTTCGGGGGCCACTTGGGAGATGGTTAGAAATAGAAAAAGCAGAACATATATATGAAGGGCTACATGTAATTACAATGGAAACAGCATTTGTGATAAGAACTTTCTTTTTTGTTTTCTTTGGTTTATCTATTGTGATTGCTTCCATTTTTGATCCAAGTGTTGCAATGGTTAGTATTTTAATTATTATTTCAATTTATGTAATCAGATATGCGGTATTAAAATTATTTATTGGATCAGATATCATTCCACAGCTTTACATAGCTCCACGTGGATTAATTACTGTTTTACTGTTTTATCAGATTCCAAGTGAAGTAAAAGTAGCAACATTTAATGAAGGAATTTTATTATTTATCATCATCGGAACCAGTTTAATAATGACAGTTGCGATGGTAAGAGATAAACAAAAAACAAGTATAGCAGTAAGAAAAGCGGAAGAATCTCCTGTTGGTTATGAAAAATGGAAAGCACCTACCGTTACTGAAATTGTAGAGGACCACGGAGGAAAACATTAATCAAAATAAATACATAACCACAAAAGGTACAAAAGAAAGACAAAAGTTTTTTCACCATATTATGTGAAAAAACTTTTGTCCTTCTTTTAGAGGTTCCCTCGTACCTTTTGTGGTTCAGAAATAAATAAAAACATATGAACCATAACGACTTAGCCAAAATTATAGATACCGCAGCATTAAATGCACAAGCCATTCCTCAATTAAGTTTACAAACTCCTTTCTCTGAAAAAGATGCCTACGTCATTCAAGAAAATTCAATCAAAAGAAGATATGATCGAGGAGAAAAACTAGTAGGCGTAAAATTAGGTTTTACCAGTAAAGCCAAGATGATTCAGATGGGAGTGCATGATATGATATGGGGAAGATTGACTGATGCCATGCTGATAGAAGCAAATGAAAATATATTGTTAGAAAAATATATTCATCCACGAGCAGAACCTGAAATTTGTTTTTTAGTAAAAAAAGAAATAACTCAAGAAGTTAAAATGGATGAAATCAAACAATACATTAGCGGAGTTGCTGCGTCCATTGAAATTATAGATTCTCGATACGAAAAATTTAAATTTTCCTTAGAAGATGTGATTGCTGATAATTGTTCTTCAACTGGATTTGTAGTGGGAGAGTGGCATGATGTCGATACGCCTATTGGAGATTTAAAAATGGAATTAATCATTGATGGCAAAGTAGTTCAATCTGGTTCCTCCGATGCGATCTTAGGCGATCCTTGGGAATCTGCAGTAGCAGCGACGAGACTATGTGCCCAGTATGGACAACCTATTGCGGCAGGAAGTTATATCATGGCAGGAGCTGCCACTTCAGCCGTTTATTTAGAAAAAGGACAGACGGTGGAAGCAAGAGTTGAAAAATTGGGAACTGTGAAATTTTCTACAAAATAGTTTGAGATAGAACACGGATGCCGCAGATTGAGCGGATTTAACACGGGTTTTTTTATACGTACTAAGAAAATCCGTGTTCAATCCGCTCAATCTGCGGCATCCGTGTTCTATTCTAATTCCAAAAAATCGAATCCAAAAATAAGAAAATGCAAGTCGATAAAAATATTCCAGAAATTTCATTTCAAAACATTCATAACAAATCGTTTGAATTTCAACTTGTTGGGAATAGAGAAATATTATTAAATCGAGTTGCAGGAACACCTGATCCATTTCGTCCACATCGAATTCATTTCTATGCCATACTTTTTATCTTAGAAGGAGAAGGAAAACATTTTATTGACTTCCAAAGTTATGATTATAAAAAAGGCAGTATCATTTTTATTTCTAAAGATCAAGTTCAGGCCTTTGAACACAATTCAAAACGAGAAGCCTATTTTTTATTGTTTACTGAAAATTTTATTGAAAGAGGAAGTTTGAATTCGAGTTTGATGCAACAGTTAAGTTTATATAATTATCATTTGTATTCGCCTGTGGTTCAACTTAAAGAAAAAGAATATATTTTTTTTGAAAATCTAGTGAGGCAAATAAAATCGGAATATGACGCTCCTGATGATATTTTGACTGAAGAAATAATCCAATCTTCTTTAAAGATTTTTCTAGGTATTGCAGAACGGATTCGTAAAAAAAATAGAGTAACCGTTTCTCCTTCCAAATATCAAAGTGAATTTAATGATTTTCAAAAAATGTTAAATCAAAAAATATTCACGACTCGCCAAGTTCAATTCTACGCCCAACAAATGGGAATGTCTACTAAGAAACTCAATAGAATTACTCAAGATGTAATTAACAAACCTGCCAAATCTTATATTAGTGATATTTTGATAATTGAAATTAAAAGATTTCTAATCAACACTTCATTGAGTATTAAAGAAATCAGTTATAAAACTGGTTTTGAAGATCCTACCAATTTTGTAAAATTCTTTAAAAAATATACCAATTCTACTCCTATTGATTTTAGGAAAAACCATTTTTAATCGGAAGGTTAATTTCCTATTAGTTTGAGTTAATATAGTAGGACAGTTTTTCCCATTATTACCATTTCTGTTTTTGCAAAACAATCTTTTTGTGAATAGGTTTTTATTCTGTTTTTATAAATTAGATTAAGTTGAAATAGATTATAATTCTGTTTTTATTTAAAATAAGATTTTTTATTTCTTTTTTAGCTTCTTTGAACTATTTTTAGTCAGATTTAGTTTAAAGAGACCAAAGACAATTTTATTTAATGATTTATATAATTTGTCCCATTTTAACCATTAGTTGACTTTCTTTGACCTTTGTAAATATTAAAATAAGAAGCAAATTTGCATTACAATTTTTAATTAAAAGTCCCAAGGATATGAGAAAATATAACAATATCAAAAAAGTACTAATAAACGCTTGGAATATCACCTTCCTAACTTCATTGACCATCTTCAACTGTTTCGGTAATAATGTAAAGGGATTAAGTATTTTCGATGAACTATCATATCAAGAAACTGTAGAAGTTACCTTGGAGATGGACATGGAAAATGTTTATGGAAATAGACGAAGTAATGAAAAAAATAAAGCTATCTTTTCCTATACCGATAAATATGGAAATGCAAAAACTTGGAATATCAAAGTTGCCTTAAGAGGGAGATATAGAAGAACAAGATGTGAAGCGATGGCTCCTTTAAAATTGAATTTTAAGAAAGGCGATTTAAAAGAGGCGGGTCTAGCGAAGTTCGATGATATGAAATTGGTGAGCCATTGTTTAGCAGATAAAAAAGAAGCTAAGCAACTTTTAGTAAAAGAATATTTAGCCTATAAAATATACAATAAAATTTCTCCAGAAAGTTTTAGAGTTCAGTTTTTAAAAATCAATTACAAGGATACTCAAACTGGAGAAGTAGATGAACAATGGGGATTTCTAATTGAAGATACTGCTGAAATGAGAGCACGAGTAAACTTAGAAAAAGCAGAGACTTTATATAATTTAGAAAGAGAGGCCTTTAATATTGACTCTTATAAAACGGTTGCCTTTTTTCAGTATATGATTGGAAATCCAGATTGGAGTTCTGACCGTGTACATAATGTTAAGTTATTAACTCGGAAAGGAGAATATGTTTTAGTGCCTTATGATTTTGATTTTTCAGGAATTGTAGGAGCACCTTATGCAACGATAAATTCTGAATATCAATTGGACAATTCTAGAGATAGAATCTACCTAGGTTATGAAGAAGATTTAGAAAATTACGACGAATTGATTTATTATTTTTCTCTAAAAAAAGAAGAGATATTAGATGAAATTCGGAACAGCGATTTATTGACTAGAAAGAACCGAAAAGAAATGGTTAAATATGTCAAATCTTTTTATGATGACATTGATAATATTTCTTATCCAACATATATCGTAAATACACCTACACCAGGAGAATAAAATCAAAATCAGAATTAACTCTATTGAAACACTATTTTTTATATTTTTATAAACACAATTTAATGACCGAAGTTCGACAACAAGAATCATTATCGACGTTGCCTAGATTAGAAAAGAAATCAAAAACCAAAAAAGAAGGTTCTATTTCTAAAAAAATGATTAACATCATTCGTACTACTCAACGTAATAACATTGACCTTACAGCAATTGCGGATAATAAAGCAAATGTATTGTTAAGTCTTAATGCACTTATCGTTGCGGCAATGGTTCCAATCGTGATTGCAAATGTGGATATCGTTTTTGAAAAAATGTTAATCGTACCTTTAATGGTATTGGCAATTACTAATTTTGTAACCATGTTCATGGCTGCCGAAGTATTGAAACCTTCAAATTTTGATAAGATGAGATCGAGTGAAGAAAATCCGAATATTAAATCAAGTCCGTTCTTTTTTGGAAATTTTTATCAAATGGAAGCAGAAGAATATTATGATTATATCAAGGATTCATTGACAGATAATAAAGATTTAAAAGCGCACTTAGCTCAAGACTTATATTATATAGGAAAACGATTAGGTCAAAAAATGTCAATTGTTCGGAAGGCGTACAATACTTTTATTATTGGAATCTTTTTTACGCTTATTGCGACAGGAGCCGTTTTGTTTATTTTTTAAAGTAAAACGACTTTCCAAAGTCGTCAAATTAATCGACAAGTTT
>Ga0114957_1001725_pt1 | contig 22761 bp, 20 predicted proteins | sample BantaG_FD_87175 | JGI IMG/M metagenome (GOLD analysis project Ga0114957, IMG submission 87175) | Marine algal microbial communities from Bantry Bay, Ireland - BantryBay_4 metaG | ecosystem: Host-associated > Algae > Red algae > Unclassified | place: Bantry Bay, Ireland | collected 2014-11-21 | reverse complement strand
GGGAACCCCAGAAGACTTTGGAGCAACATCATCCTTCGATGCGGATGACTACGATGATATTCCAAAATCAGAATGGGTATTTGGACGAAAGATGATGCGTGATCCAGATGATAAAATTGTAGGTGGCGTATGTTCTGGATTGGCTGCTTATTTTGGTATAGATGACCCAATTTGGACGAGGTTGATCATGGGGACTTTGATATTTGGGATGGGCATAGGATTCGGCCTGTACATTGTGCTTTGGATTGCGATGCCAGAGGCAAAAACGGCCTCCGACAGACTAGCCATGAGAGGAGAAGATATCAATGTCGAAAATATAAGTAAAGAAATGGAAAGAGGTTTTGAGTCTTTCAGCAAATCAATGAATCGCTTCGGTGAGAAGATGAATGAATTCGGTGAAAAAATGGCTGGAAAGAAATAATATTTCTAAATCTATTGTAGAGACTTTAAATAATACTAATTCAATTTCAATAGAGTGCATTGTTCAAATTATCGAACAATGCACTTTTCTATGTATCCATAATTGAAACTTATCAATCAATTATCCCTACTCTCTGTATTTAATCTAAAAACTCAAAAACTGAACTTAGCCCCGATAGAAGCGATATAAGTAGTGCCTTCAGACATGCAATGCAAGGAGTAGAGGTGGATGAACGATGAGTGAATACATCTCTGCGACTATGCAGTGCCGACTGGAGGTGCTACGCATACAAGCGGATAGCGGGAAATAGCTCCCCAAAAAATATACTTCTTCCGACTGTTTATTAATAAGATATACCATAATACTTTGCACTCCTGTTTCACAACCTACTTTTAATAATTCCTATCAAAGGCATCTCCCCAGAATATTTAACTTTGCGTCCACTCTGAAAACTGACGAATTATATAAAATGAAAAATAACGCCAAAAGAAACATTTTTGGTTTTGTGCGTTTTCGGAGTGGGCTTAACATTTAATTTTTAACTTTTAATTAGTTTCGCGCCATGAATAAAATATTCCTAGGCATTAGTGTCCTATTTTTGATAGGCTCTTTTATCCTCAATTTGCAATTTTCGACAGCAGGTCATCGGATGAAGTTGCAAAAAGAAAAGTATGCAGATGTACTAAACTTCAAAGGCCGTTTTCTGGATCCAGGGGAGTGGACAGGGGATACGGCAGAAAGAAATAAATTATTAGAGGCAGCAAACTATACCGAAAAGGCAGAAAAATATCGGGACCAAAGTAATATGTACATGTGGATTTCGATAGGCTCTTACCTGCTTTTTATGCTTTTCACTATATTTTTTATGCGTAAAGATGGAGGAGCGTTTGTACTTCCATTTGGACTTACTTGTATTGCGCTTGCTTGCTTGCACATAGGCTTGACCTATCCCATGTTAGAGATTACGGCTCTAGAACGGAACCTTGATATTGGAGCATTACCGATCAAAACAAATGTTATGGGCTTTAGTGTAGATCTGAATATAGAGCAAGTGTTCAAAGGAGACATGGTTTTCTATTATCAAAGTAAGTCGGTTCTTGAATTGGTTCAAACCCTGTTCTCTCAAAAAAATTGGATCGTAGCCATCTCTATCCTAAGCTTTAGTATCATCTTTCCATTACTAAAACTATTAAGTACCTGCCTGATCATTTTTGCAGGGGGATTTAAGCAAAATCTCTTTATCAACTTTTTTGTCAAGTATGCTGGAAAGTGGTCTATGGCTGATGTGTTTGTCGTCTCTGTATTCTTAGCTTATCTTGCCTTCTCTAATATGCAAGTAGGGATCACGACCGAAAGTAATGTATTGATGGGGTTATACTTCTTCTTAGCCTACTGTCTACTTTCGATATTTGCCAGCCATTTGATATTGAGAACAAATAAAAATACTTAGATTAGAGGATAACTCTAATTAAATCAGATTACACTTTTGAATAGGTATGCCTTTTATTTTGTTTTAGTCGTCTGTGGACTAGGCTCCTGCGTCTCGTTGCAGAAAGACGCGTCTAAACAAAACACCTGCAAAAAAGAGTCTATCAAAGAGCTAAAGCGCTGGAGTAAATATCTGACTACGCCCAGAGAGGGAGGTGTATATACTTACCTATACAAAGAGGTGAAAGTCCCTGATGCTTTTGAAACTATATTCTGGGAGCGAAAAATAGGTAGGGATTACGGTGTCAATGTACTAGTTGAAGATACTACCCAAATGCAATTTTTGCAACTAGCTTTAGCCTTGCAAAATATTGTATACGCGGATTGTCCAGTATCCATCACTAAATCTGATCTGGAGGAATTCTTAGGGAAGCCCACATTTATCTCCAAATCCTTTTTAGCTCACGCAAAGACTAGCTTTAACTATAGCTTCAATCATCCGAGCGAACAATCATGTTATCACGGAGAATACATGGGTAATGTAGCGTACCAAGCATGTCTTACCATAAGTATAGAAATAAATAATAAAGATCAAGTAGTAGAACTCAATACCAGCGAGTTTGATTTATCGTCTCAATGAGAAATAGTATAAAAGCATAGTGCATTCTTTTTTAAAAAGGAACCTGATTAAATATTCCATTTTTTATCTCTATGCTTATGTCAGAATCTTCATCTAGAACTAGAGTACCATTGAAGATGCCACTGATAGTATTATTTTCTAAATCTGTTTTGAGAACTTCAATAATTCCAAATGCACTATGTTCTTGTTTAGAAGTGAATTTAGTTTCTACACTTCCTGACTGTTTATAAACTACTGTAGTATAAGTAAGGTAATTTGGTTCATCACCTCCTATAGTGTACATGCCTTCTGATCTTGCGCTTAGTGTTATCGTAAGGCCCTCTGTAAGACCAGAGGCCGTTATTTTGATAAGATTGGCAGATTGTCTTGTAGTTTGTATGTTATTGGAGGTAAACATATTTCCATTTAAAACGGCCTCCATACTTCCAGATTCAATTTTATTGTAAGATGAATCATTGAAGGTTGGATCATCAAATTCTTCTTTAGAGCATGAGCAAATTAATAAAGCAATCATAAGTAAAAGAAGGGTGTTTTGTAGATATTTCATATTAGGTCGTTTTAAAGTTTATTATCGAATAGCTATTTTAATTTTCTACTATACTAAGCAAAATATTAGCTTTACCAGAACCAATAATTTATATCTTCGTGACATGAAGTACCATTTTATCGCAGTAGGAGGAAGTATAATGCATCAGCTAGCTTTACAGCTTGTTGCCCAAGGCCATCAGGTGACAGGTTCTGATGATGCGATCTTTGATCCTGCCCTTACCAACCTAAAACAAGCAGGTATCTGTCCAACAGAACTCGGCTGGTTTCCAGAAATAATAGACGATAATTTAGACATGGTTGTGCTGGGAAAGCATGCTCATGCAGATAATGTAGAGCTTTCAAAAGCAAGGGCGCTAAATTTAAAGGTAGTAACCTTTCCAGAACTGATTCACAGTTCCTCACAAGAGAAGACTAGGATTGTCGTTGGCGGATCCCATGGAAAAACTACGACAACATCTATGCTAGTACATACTTTTCTCAAAAATGGACTAGATTGTGACTATATAGTAGGTGCAAAAATTGAAGGTATTAAAGGTTCTGTGAAATTAAGCGATGCTGCTCAGTATATTGTCATTGAAGGTGACGAGTATCCAACCTCAGCTGAGGACCCTAGACCGAAGCTGGTACATTATATACCAAATATTGCTATACTCACAGGAGTTGCTTGGGATCATATGAATGTATTCCCAACTTTTGAAATATATAAAAAAGTCTTCGCTGACTATATAATCTCCTTGGATGATCAAGCGGATTTGGTGTATTTTGCTGGGGATGAGTTGCTATCTAGCCTAGTAGCTGAACATGCAACATGCAAGTGTCATCCCTATCATGAATTGAAAACAGAGCAGTATGATAATGATTGGTTTTTAGTCAGTGAATCAGGAAAGAAATACCCAACGGATATCTACGGAAAGCACAATATGCAAAACCTTGCTGCAGCTAGACAAGTTTGGTCCATCCTTGGGAAGAATGAAGAGCACTTTTACCAAGCCGCATCTAGTTTCAATGGAGCAGCTAAGCGCTTAGAGTACCTCGTGGATAGAGAGGGCTATACGGTAATTAAGGATTATGCACACTCCCCATCGAAAGTAAAAGCGGCTGTTGCAGCGGTTCGCGAAAGGTACCAAAATAGAAAGTTAGTTGTCGTATGTGAGTTACACACCTATAGTAGTCTCAACATAGATTTTATTCCTCAATATAAGGATTGTCTTAGTCCAGCAGATTTATCGGTAGTACATTATGATCCTGAAGCGATGCAAATCAAAAGAATGCCTCCTTTGAATCCTGAAGCAGTCAAGGCAGCATTCAATGATGATAAACTCATCATTAGCAATACTTCCTCTGAATTGCAAGCCTTCATAGATAAAGCACCTCAATCTAACGTGGTCATTTTAATGATGTCTTCTGGTAATTATGGAGGGATTGATCTAAACCAATTTTCCTCCCTTGACAAAAATTCGCTGACGGATGGCAAGTAAGATCAACGTCTCAAAAGCGAGTGATAAATTTAAAATGTTACGTAAGCAGTATCCAATTTTCACTTATAAGTCTTTTAATTGGTATACTAAGAAAAATGATTTAGTCATTGAATTTAATTTTCAATGTGAAGAGATTGAATTTAACCCTAGCTCAAGTATTAAATTTCCAGATGGCATAGAGCTAGAAAAAATGGTAAAGTTTAGAAAGACTTTTGTTGATCATCTGGTATTCAGTATTGGACTGATAGAAATGGTGAGCTATTGGAAAGCAACTTGTAGTCCAGAGGTACATGTAATCTGTGGTCATCTAACTAAGGGCCAACAAAAATGGTGGAAGCATTTGTACTATCATGGTCTAGGTGAATTTTTCTTCCTTAATAAGATCAATACGAATGAAAACGACTTTATAAATTTCACATGTGCGGATAAACCAAAATTTGAAAAAATAGAAAAATTTAAGCCCTCCGCGAGAAAACTGTTAGTTCCCATAGGGGGCGGAAAAGATTCATTAGCTAGTGTAAGAATTTTATCTAAAGCAAAAGATGAAAAATTTTACCTTTTGATGAATCCTACAAAGGCAGCAAAAGATTCTGTTAAGTTAGCCACTAAGAATTATAAAGAGCAGACAATCTATATAAAGCGAGTCATTGACAATAAATTATTAGACTTAAATGCCAAGGGCTTCCTGAATGGTCATACACCTTTTTCAGCCATGCTCGCTTGGTATACTACCTTAACCTCTGTCTTTACTAAAACAAAATACACCTGTCTTTCTAACGAGGCCTCTGCCAATGAGCCAACCATCATCGGAACAAATATCAATCATCAATATTCTAAGACTATAGATTTTGAGAAAAACTATAATGCTTACTTACGAAGATATGTAAACCCGCATTATGTATATCAAAGTCTTTTGCGTCCATTGAATGAATTTCAAATCGTAAGCATCTTCAGCCAAAATAAAAATAACCTAAAGATTTTTAAAAGCTGTAATGTGGGTAGTAAGCAGGACAAGTGGTGCTGCGATTGTAGCAAGTGCCTTTTTGTAGCAATTTTATTGGCAGCACACATCGGAATCGAACGCACGCGCATAGTATTTGGGGTAGATATTCTTGATAAGAAAAGTCTAAAGAAAGAATTTTTAGAACTCATTGGACAAGCAGATACTAAACCTTTTGAATGCATTGGTACTATAGATGAAATCATAGTATCTATTACCTTGATCAAACAAAAGGAGCCAGAATTGTTCAAAGAGCAATTTCTACTAAGATATTTTGAAAAGCATTTTTCAAATGTATATGCAAATCCTAATGAGATAAAAGAAATTAAAGAAACTTTTTTTAAAGGGCATCGCCTCAATCCTTATTTTAAAAAATTAGTCTATGAAAGCTTTACGCAAACAAATAGCTGATTTTTTTGCGGGAAAACGCATCGCTCTTTTGGGATTAGGCAAGGAAGGTCAATCCACTTGGAATCTAATCAGATCGTATCATCCAAAGCTAAGCATTCATGTCTATGATGAAAAATCTGAAAAGCCAAAAGGTCTGAAGCTAGATAGGAACACTACTTTTTTTGGATACACAAAATTTAAGAAACTGAATGTTGGAGAATATGATCTGGTCTTAACTTCACCTGGAATACCTCCGCGTAAATTACCTGCCTCTCTGGTAAAAGGTGATATACTTTTCGGTCAAGCAGAATTATTCCTAAGATGGTTTGGCTGGCAGACCATCGGAATTACAGGGACCAAAGGTAAATCAACCACTAGTTCTCTTACCTATCATATATTAAAAAAAGCAGGTTTTAAAGTTTTTTTAGGAGGTAATATTGGAGTACCTTTATTTGATCTGATCCCTAAGCTGAGTAGCAACTCTTATGTGGTAGCAGAATTATCTTGCCACCAACTTAATAGATCTAAAGCATCACCTCACATCGGAATTCTGCTCAATTTATTTGTGGAGCATCTAGATTATTACAAATCGAAAGAGGCTTACTTTCATTCGAAGTTGCCTATTTTTAAATATCAAAATACAGAAGATACTTTCATTTATAATAAAGATGATAGACAAATAGCCAAGTATCTGAGGAAAGCCAATACTACACATCATAAAATCAGCTATAGTCTTGCGGGTAATAAAGCTGATTTGCAAACCTTAGAAAACACCTTGTCTACCTCTTTATTGAGAGGTAAAGATTTTATCCCTATATCAAATTTGTTGGGTCGCATTAACTACTACAATATCATGCCAGCCATAGCTGTGGCAGCATTACTCAAAATTAATAAATCAGAGATCAGAAAGCATCTACAAAGCTTCCAGCCTTTATCTCATCGACTCGAATATCTAGGAAAGGTGAATAATATTTTATTTGTCAATGATTCAATTTCAACTATACCAGAAGCAACTCAAGCTGCTGTACAAGCACTTGAGCATATAGGAAGTCTTTTTCTTGGTGGAATGGACAGGGGAGTAGCTTACTCCCATTTAGTATCTTTTTTGAAGAAAAAGAAAATTAATAATGTTGTATTCTTCGATCAGGCTGGTAAAAGAATGTATAGAGAATATAAAAAACAATTTCCTTCTCAGTTAGCAAAACTAAATCATATCGTCACTTCAGATTTTTCGGAGGCTATAGAATTTTGTTTGAAGCATACTCCTGCAAACACTTACTGTCTTTTATCGCCTGCCGCATCTAGCTATGGTATTTTTAAGAATTTTGAAGATCGGGGAGATCAATTTGAAAAACAAATTTTGCAATTGAGTAAGACCAAAAAATTTAAAAAGTGATTGCACAAAAAGTACTTCATTATTCTAGTCGTGGGATGGATGTCTTGTATAAGCATTTGCCTCACGATATTTACGAACAAGCTGCTCAGGTAATACTTGATTTGCCAAGAGATAGAAATGTGCTTCTTTTCACGGGATTTCAAGCTGGTGGTTACCAAGAAACGGATGGCCCAGTTGGTACTTACTTTTTAGCCAAGACACTTTTTAAGCTAGGATTTTATCCGATCATAATCACCGATTTTCATTGTAAAGATTATTTTGATCAGGCAGATCAAAACTTTGAGACCTTAGTTGTTCCTCGAAAAGGATTTGCTCAATCTTTTATGTATGGAAAAATCATTGAGACTTATGACCCTGTTGCCATGATAGCCGTTGAACGACCAGGTCGCAGCAAAGATGGGCATTATAGAAATATGAAAGGCGAGATCATAGATGGACAAAACGCACCCAACGATCAGTTCTTTTTAGAAAACCTTGACAATATACTAACCATTGGTATTGGTGATGGAGGCAACGAAATAGGTATGGGAAACTATCAGGAATTGCTCATAAATGAACTATTCTACCAGCATCCTTCCTGTATCAAAACTGATTACTGCCTCTTTGGGACAACTTCCAATTGGGCTTGCTATGGTTTAATCTACTTGTTGGCAAAAGATTCTCTCCCAAACATCACAATTATAACAGCTTACTACGATTATATTTTGTCTCTTGGCGCAGTAGATGGCATCACAGGGGAATCGAAGCAAACAGTTGACAGTCACGAAATGTCGGAAACAATTTATATCTTAAATTTAATCGAATCTTAGGAGGAGTTATAATTAATTTTCATTGTTGGTTTTATTTATCTCTATGAAAAAAAACTAATATGAAAAAATTACTACTCTCACTGTTTACTATGCTTGTCCTAGTTTCCTCAACTTTTGCCGTAAATTCGGGAAATTGGAAAATGAAGGTTCAAGAAGAAGTAGGTGCTTTTGAACAAGAAATGCCTCAAATGACACTCAACGATTTCATGGAACTTACGCCAGCGAAATACAGAAAAGCTACTGGAAATAAGTTAGGAATAAAGAATACCCTAAAATTAAAAGCTGCTCAAAAGTTTTTGAAGAAAAATTTGAATAATGCAGGTGGTGGTGGAGATATTCCAGAGGGCTTATATATTGTATTGGCGATATTCGGTTTATGCTGGATAGCGATGGGTGTTATGGACGACTGGACTGGTAATAACTGGTGGGTAAATTTACTGTTAAGCCTTTGTTGGTTACCAGGTTTGATTCATGCACTAGTGAAAAAGAATGAGTATTATTAAATAATAGTTGAATTATACCTTAAAGCGATAATGTTATCAACATTATCGCTTTTTTTATCCCCAATTTAATGAAAGGATATTCTCGTGCGTTGCAGATATTATGGTTACTTCTGTTATTAGCAATTCCAATAATTTTATGGATATTACCATCGGATTATTTCGATCATGGAGGTGCTTCGCTATGCCCTTCAAAGAGATTTTTTGATATAGAGTGTTTTGGTTGTGGTATGACCAGGGCCTTTATGCATTTTCATCATTTCGAATTTTCTGATGCATTATTTTACAATTGGGGAGTTCTTTGGGCATTCCCTTTGATCACATGGATTTGGTTGTTATGGGCGACAAGAGCAGCTATTCGATTAGATTTTATTAGCCTCTACGATTCTAAGATAAACTTACTCAAGCGTATTCATATCAAGGCCAAAGAGGGCTAAGGTTTGCCAGTAAATTAGACTTTGAATTAAGCTAAAATAATGGGCACAGTCTTGTCCAAATTTTAAATAAAAAAAAGCCTGTCTGAGAAATTTCTTAGACAGGCTTTTTTATTTATTCAATATATTTTTTACTTATTTGCATCATAGCGACGCTCCACTTCATTCCAGTTTAATGCTTTCATGAAAGCACCTACGTAGTCAGGTCTTCTGTTTTGATAATTTAAGTAATAGGCATGCTCCCATACATCGATACCCATGATAGGAGTACCTCCACATCCTACATCTGGCATCAATGGATTGTCCTGATTAGGAGAAGAACATACTTCTAATTTACCACCTGGGTGTACACATAGCCACGCCCAGCCAGAGCCAAATCTAGAACCAGCTGCAGCAGAGAATTTCTCTTCGAATGCTTCTCTAGATCCGAAGTCTTTATCGATCGCATCCTTCAGCGCACCACTCAATCTTCCCTTATCATTTGGGTTTAGCATCGTCCAAAATAAATTGTGATTAAAGTAACCACCGCCATTATTTCGCACTGCTGTATTTTTCATATCAAGGTTTTTCAAAATATCCTCGATAGATTTTCCTTCCATATCCGTCCCCTCGATCGCAGCATTCAATTTTTTTGTGTATCCAGCATGGTGCTTAGTGTGGTGGATTTCCATGGTGCGTGCATCTACGTGCGGCTCAACCGCGTCATATGCATATCCTAACTCAGGCAAAGTAAAAGCCATAATTTTTCTATTTTATTTTGGTTAATAATATCTTTTTAACAGTCTTAAAGGTACAAAGTTCAATGTAATTATCGTGTCAGTTTCTTAGTTTTTATAGTGTCTTATTTGGGCGAGTATCCGAAAGAAAAATTCGGATACCAGGCTGTCCAGGAGTCCACGTTCGTTTCCGTGCTTCCTCCCTTATATATCTCCTAAGGTCGATATACCAGGGACTCACACCTGTCGCTATCGCGCCAGCCCTTCCCATCCTTCTCGCAAGAAAGGAAAAAAGTACAAAAGAACATGAGGAATCATCATTGACAAAAGAACCACTTAAATTCTACAACAAAAAGATAGGTACGAAGAAAGAGCAATTCTATTTTATGTATTTACTCGCCTTTAAAAATACATCCCAATATTTTTCTTTATTCATTTCTGACCAGTGGATATCCAAATGTCTATACTGAAATGTCTGAAACTGACAGACAGCTATCAGGAGTAGTAAAATGCTGACTAATACACGCAATTGAATTTTGGACTTTATACCTTTTAATAAAAAGCCTAGTGGTATTGCAAAAAATGGGATGTATTCAATGTACACTCTAGAAGAAAAACTGCCTCCGTAATACCATTGCCACCAGCAAGAAAATAGATAAGTTTGGCCTAAGAAAAATAGCGCCAAGGCTATTAATTGGAACCGAGATTTTTTCCAAATAAAATATCCGCCAGCTAAAGACACAAATAACACGGGGGTATACAAAAATAAACCTTTTCGATAGCTAAAGAGCATATCCATAATGTGTGGATCAAAAAAGTTAAATCCTTCTTCTGCGTAGGAATACACTAAATAACTTCCAGTAGATATTTTATATATCAATAGCTGAATAAAAACAACACTTAAGAATAATAAGAAACTAAGTAATGTATAAAGCTTATTTCGAAAGAAGTTTGTAAACCCTTCTGTGAGCGTTTCAAAATTTCCTGCTAAGAACGGTAACGAGAATACAACGATTCCATTTATGGGTCTGATTAGAACAATCATGCCCAATACTAATCCTAGGACAAACAGGTACTTGTTGGCTGCAGTTTTAAAGTATTGCTGTGCCGAGTAGATAAATATACTCATAAAAGCAAATGAGTAGATATGCGACATGCCAGGCTCTCCAACGGTATAGTAAAAAAGGTGTGTTCCAAACACAATAGTAAATAGAGTGAAAGCTCTTTTAGCATCTGAAATATCGAGGTTTCTTAATATTCGATTGAGAAATAGAAGTCCTACCATCAAATAGAATACAGAAGCAAGATTAACAAAAATAGGATATAGTATAGAATACCCGTCCATATCAAAATTAAATACATAACTGAAGAGGTGAGCCATAAGAAAAAAGGGAGAGATGGCTATGGCTGTACCACAATAATACTTGTTGATAACTTGTGAGTTAGACTGATTTCTATAGTCAAAGTAGAGACCTTCGATGTAATATTTTTTTCCTTCCATTTCATCAAAGAAACCAAAGTTCAAATCGTGATATATAAATGTGGCTGGTAAGTAAGCATAATATCCTTTTGCATCTGACTCAATAATATTAGTCCATACTTTGCTTCCCCAATTCAAATTGGAAGAAACTATTATCATAATCACCATGATAAGGAATAAAGTGATTCTTGAGATTTTATGGTTTGATTCTATTTTGTTCTTCATAAATATTTACCTCGTGCTCAACTTATCTAACGAAATCTATTGTGTCGATTTTCAAAATTACAATATTAAATGAACATAATAGATATTCAATCTCAATTTTTATTTTTATGAATATCTGTATACGTAAGGAATTTTTTTATTAGTTGATGAGGGGAGCCCGCGCTCCTAAGGAGCTCAAAATATTGCTTTCTATTTTTTGCAACCAACAGATCGCACCAACGGTGCTAGAGGGTTAAATTCCGATACTAGCCAAAGTCTCAGTCATCAAACAGATACTTAAATAAACAAATACGCGAATTGACAAGTACACAAATACACGAATCAACAGACAAACAAATACACAACGACTCTTCCACCTTACTTTTAATTCTCTTCCGACCCGTGATAGGAGCGGGCACAGAAGGAGCTGGATCTGATGTGCAGCTGTGGGCTCGGGTAGCTCGACGAATAGGAGAGATGCTCGAACCCACTAGCTAAACCCTGATCTAGCAACTGGCGTAAAGCGGATAGCGCGAAAAGGGCGCCAAAAAAAATTATGAATTATGAGTGATGAATTATGAACTCCAAGATGTAAACAATGAAAATTGTACATTGATTTAAAAATCTTATTTTTGCAAGAAAAATCAACAGATGAAATATAGAATAGAAAAAGATAGTATCGGAAAAATTAAAGTACCGGTGGACAAGTATTGGGCGGCACAGACACAACGCTCCATTGAGAATTTTAAAATCGGTGGACAAAAGATGCCGATTGAGGTGATCCGAGCTTTTGCGATATTGAAAAAAGCGGCGGCGCATACCAATGCAGATCTGAAGGTACTACCTAAGACCAAGGCCAACCTGATTGCTAAAGTATGCGATGAAATTACAAAAGGTAAATTGGATGATCAATTTCCGCTTGTGGTATGGCAAACAGGATCTGGTACACAGTCAAATATGAACGTCAATGAGGTGATCGCAAATCGTGCGCACGTGATAAAAGGAGGAAAACTGACAGATGAAAAAAAGTCAATGCATCCTAATGACGATGTTAATAAATCCCAATCCAGTAACGATACTTTTCCTACGGCTATGCATATTGCAGCATATACCATCTTGATGGAAGAGACGATTCCTGCGATGGAGGCTCTAAAGAAAACTTTTGCTGCTAAGTCTAAAGAATTTAAAAAGATCGTGAAGATTGGACGTACCCACTTTATGGATGCGACGCCTGTAACCCTTGGGCAAGAAATAAGCGGATATGTATCTCAATTGGAGCACGGTATCGCAGCAATTAAAAACACACTAAGTCACTTGTCTGAATTGGCACTTGGTGGTACGGCTGTTGGCACAGGGCTGAATACGCCAAGAGGATACGATAAAAAGGTCGCTCGCTATATCAAAAAATATACTGGACTACCATTTGTGACGGCAAAGAATAAATTTGAAGCCCTAGCTGCTCATGATGCTATTGTGGAGGCGCACGGTGCATTGAAGACAGTGGCTTGCTCGCTGATGAAAATAGGTAATGATATCAGAATGCTTTCTTCTGGACCCAGATCTGGGATAGGTGAGATCGTGATACCAGCGAATGAGCCTGGCTCGAGTATCATGCCTGGTAAGGTAAATCCAACTCAGTCCGAGGCGCTAACCATGGCTATGGCTCAGGTCGTAGGTAATGATGTAGCGATCAATATCGGGGGGATGACGGGACAGTTTCAGCTGAACGTATTCAAGCCGATGATGATATTTAATTTCTTGACTTCGGCTAGATTGATCGCGGATTCTTGTAACAGCTTCAATGAAAATTGCGCTAAAGGCATCGAGCCTAATTTAGAGCGAATCACAGAAATGTTAAATAATTCGCTCATGCTCGTGACTGCTCTAAACACTAAAATCGGATATGATAATGCTGCGACCATCGCGAAGACGGCATATAAGGAGGGCACAACTTTGAAAGCGGCGGCACTCAAATTAGGTCTCTTGACTGAAAAGGAATATGACCTTTGGGTAAGACCAGAGAAAATGGTATAGGTGCGACAAAAGCGTATATATAGAAACAAATTCGGAGATTTTGATTCTACATATAGCCCAGAGAATTTAGCTTTGTCTTTAAGGAAATCCAAAAGATTTTATATGTACGTATGTATTATACGTATGTATTATATGTACCTTGGTATTGAATAAATGAGAAATAACACTTGTATACTCCTGTTCTCAAGAACTGCGGCTAGTGAAAGTAAGCAAAAGCAGCTCTTGGTTGATGATGGTGCAAATGCCCAGTTGCATGATGTACTCTATCGTAGGGTTGTAAATACAGTATCTAAGTCTGACTTGCCCGTGCTCAAAATAGATGAACGCCAGCAAGTTGGAAATACCTTTGGCGAAAGGTTCTATAACGCTATATCGTATGCATTTGATCAAGGTTTTGACAGTGTCATTGCTGTAGGTAGTGATTGTCCATCGCTCAGAACAGTAGACATTCAGTATGCCCACCAAGAGTTGCAGTTTGGACGGTTGTGCGTGGGTCCAAGTGCAGATGGTGGCGTTTATCTAATAGCGATATCTAAGCAGTTTTTCAATTTGTCATTTAAGCAGTTGCCGTGGAGAACGGATGTATTGGCAGAGAATCTTTTTGATTTACTTTTAGGCCTTAATGCTCAATTGACTTTACTCGCCAAGAAACTGGATGTTGATAATAAAACACAATTAAATACTATAGCCTACTTCCTCAAGAGGCAACTGGGTATTGCCATACCTATTTTTAGTCATATATCACTAACACAAGTTCCACATTTACTTCGTCACCACGATAGGCTTCACGATAATAGCTTATCTCGCAGAGGTCCCCCTTCTTATCTGAAAGTTGCTTAAACTAATCTAAGACCCCGATTTTTTTCATATTTTTCAATCTGAATAATGCGTAAATACATTACTCTATTTGCAGTATTAGTGCTGCATAGTTTGCCGATTTTAGCCCAACGTACAATTAGTGGAATAGTCCTCGATCAGGAAAGCAAAGACCCTTTAATTGGAGTAACCGTAGTAGTACCGAATACCAGCGTAGGTACTATTACCGATAGTGATGGATCATACAGTCTGCAAATCAATAAAAATCAGAGCAAGATTGCCTTCTCATATCTAGGTTATGAGGAACTGACATTAGATATAGATCAAAACGATTTTAATACCATCTATTTGACACCTGGCTTTAAATTGGAGGAGGTCATTGTGACTGCTTTAGGTTTGGAGCGATCCAGCAGAGATTTAGGGTATGCCGTACAGCAAATCGATGGATCAGAACTCAACGAAGTACAAGCCACTAACTTTTTAGATAACTTAAATGGAAAAGTGGCGGGGATAAATATCATAGCTGGGCCAACTGGTGTGGGTTCATCCTCTAAGATAAGTATCAGAGGTGAAGCTTCCTTCACGGGTAATAATCCACTCTTCGTAGTCGACGGAACGCCTATCAATAATAACTCCGTTTTTAATCAGACCAATTCCGCGGCAGCGGGATTTCAAGAGGTAGATTTTGGAAATGGCGCAATGGATATCAATCCCAATGATATTGAATCTGTGTCGGTATTGAAAGGGCCGAGTGCAGCTGCTTTATATGGAACAAGAGCTTCTAACGGAGTCATACTGATCAATACGAAAAAAGGAAAAGCGCAGCGTGGATTAGGCGTTTCATTTAACACCTCTGCTACGGTGGAGTCCGCTTTTCAATTGCCAGATTTTCAAAATAATTTTGGACAAGGTAATAGCGGACAATTTGAGTTTGTGGATGGTCTTGGTGGCGGTGTCAATGATAATATCACTTTTAGTTACGGTCCAGCATTGGATGCTGGTTTAAATATAGCTCAGTTTGATAGCCCAGTTATATTGCCCAATGGTGATGTAGTAAGAGGTGGTGATGCCGCAGTACATGGTGGCGCACCTATCACGCCAACTCCTTTCGTATCCAATCCTGACAACTTAAAGAATTTTTACGAAACAGGGCATACACTAATCAACAACCTTGCTTTTTCTGGAGGCTCTGATTTAGGATCCTATCGTTTGTCTCTAACCGATCTCAGGAGTGAGTCTATCATACCAGGAGTGAACTTTGATAGAAAGACCGCAGCAGCAAATATTATGTTCACACCAAGCAAGAGGTTGAAAGTAGGGACTAGTTTTAACTATATCAACTCCTCTAGTGACAATCGACCAAGTAATGGGTATGGGTCAGAAAATATTGGATATAGCTTGGTAGCATGGTTGGGACGACAAAGCAATTTGGAATCACTCAAAGATTATTGGCAGCCAGGTTTAGATGGTGTGCAGCAGTACAGTTTTAATTATACTTTCTTTGATAATCCATATTTTATACTGCGAGAGAATAGAAATTCTTTTGCAAGAGATAGAGTGTTTGGAAATTTATTTGCAGAATATGCCCTGAGCAATCACCTCACGGTAAAGGTTCGTTCTGGACTTGACTACTCTAACGAAGGAAGAGCGTTTAGAAGAGCCTTCAGTTCAAATAGATTTCAAAATGGAGCTTATGCAGAGAATACGGTTGCTTACAGGGAGGTCAATACCGACTTCTTGATCAACTATCGTAATTCGGCAGGCGCCTTTAGTTACGACGTAAGTTTTGGAGGAAATAGATTTGATCAAACTGCATCTACTGATCAAGTCCAAACTACCACTTTGGCGCAACCTGGCATATTTCAATTGTCAAATGCAGCCTCTCCATTAGAGATTTTTCAATTTGAATCTGACAAGCGGATCAACAGTTTATATGGATTGGCAAAATTTGGATTTAGAGATATCTTATACTTAGACATTACGGGTAGAAATGATTGGTCATCTGCTTTAGCAACAACAACCAGCACTGATAACACCTCTTTCTTCTATCCGTCAGCTTCTTTAAGTATGATATTATCAAAATGGATAGATATGCCAAAGCGTATCTCATTTGCTAAGCTTAGAGCGAGTTGGGCGCAGGTAGGTAATGATACAAGTCCATATAATACGAATGGTGTTTTCTTAGCACAGACCCCATTTAGTGGTCAACCTACCTTCAGTGATCAAAATAGTTTGCCTAATTTCAATCTCCTTCCAGAGCAAACTACTTCTATAGAATTTGGTGCAGATTTGAGAATGTTTGAAGACCTAGTTCAATTGGATTTCACCTATTATAACGCTATTACAGAAAATCAAATTCTATCGTTGCCGATTCCGATTTCATCTGGATATGATGATCGAATCCTGAATGGTGGTTCGGTTAGGTCTGAAGGAATAGAAGCGATCTTGGGTTTACGTTTATTCAATTCGAGTAAGATCAAATGGAATGTAGTTTTAAACTTTAGCAGAAATGTTTCTACTGTAGAATCATTACCAGAAGAAGCTGATAGAATTACTTTAGGATTCAGCAGAGTGTATGATAACGAAAATCAAACAGTTTGGCATCAAGTTAGGGAAGGGGATCAAATAGGGTCACTATGGGGCACTGGCTATGCTAAGACAGAGACTGGAGAGTTTTTGATTGCAGAAGATGGCAGTTTGATTGTAGATAATGATTTGATTAAATTAGGAAATTATAATCCTGATTTTATACTAGGGATTAATAATGGTGTTAGTTTCAAAAATTTTGATTTGAATCTTGTTGCCACCTGGAATCAGGGAGGTGTTTTAGTGTCACGTACACAAGCCTTAGCAGGTGTAGCGGGGCAGTTAGCGGAGACAGCATTTAGACCTGATGAGGGATTGATACATGAGGGCGTCCAGAATGTCGGCACAGCAGCCAACCCTCAGTATGTACCTAATACCACTCCAGTGCCAGCAGAATCTTTTTACCGACAATTTTATGATCGAAATCATGAAGAGAATAATACCTACGATGCATCTTATTTTAAATTGAGAGAAGCTAGCCTTTCCTATACATTTAGTAAAGAGCGCTTAGCTGATTCATTTTTACGCGGATTTCAGGATGTAAAAATTTCTTTGATTGGAAGAAATCTATTTGCCATTTCAGACATTCCACATTTTGATCCTGAGCAGTTCGCTGTACAAGGACAAAGCTTTGTCAGCGGGGTCGAGGATATTTCTTATGCCTCTTCTCGTAGCTTTGGGCTAGCGCTTAACCTCAATTTTTAATTCCTCCATAATAGAACATCATGAATAATAAAATATACATATTGATAATAATGGTCTTGGGATTTAGTGCTTGCACCAAAGACTTTTCGGAGATCAATACCAATCCCAATGCGCCAGTAGACGTGCAACCAGAATTTTTGCTTCGACAAATTATCTTTGACTATGGTGAGCAAATGTCTTATGAGGGTTTTGTAGCGGGTAATTTATTAGGGCAATATTTCACCGAAGTAGATTTTAATTTGTTCGACAGACACAGTTTATCAGAGCCACAATTTGGAGGAAATCCATGGGATTTTATGTTTACCAATCTACGTGATAATCAGATCTTGTTAAATAAAGCGCAAGATGATGAAACGTTCACGGTCTACGAAGGACCAGCTTTGATTCTGAAAGCATTTATTGTTTCTAACATTACAGACATCTATGGTAATGCACCATTTACAGACGCGGTCTCTGGTAAGGGTGGTATTATCACTCCAAAGTACGATGATCAGGAAGATATTTATACTGGTGTAGAAGGAATCCTTAGCTTATTGGATCAAGCGATTGTAAGTATTGATTCCTACACAGGAAACGCAGTACTTGACGGGGATATTTTTTTTAATGGCGATCTAGGCGCATGGAGAAAATTTGCTAACTCTTTGAAAATAAAAGCCATTATGCGAATTTCAGATGTAGATTTATTAGTTAATGAATTACAGCAAATTTTTGATGAAGGAGATTATTTCACTAGTTTAGACATGAGTGCAAGGTTTGATTTTACCAATGATCAACCGAATAACTTTAGAATGGCAAATTTAAGAATTGGCGATTTTAGCCTCTTCGTGATGTCTGAAACCATTCAAGAGATATTGGAAGCTTATGATGATCCTCGGATTGCTACGTTTTTTAGACCGACTGCAAATGATGCTACCGTATATGCAGGTTTATTGAATGGTCCAGATCCGTCTCAGACGTCTATATCAGTAGGTGATTTTTCCTTTGCTGGGACGATTTTTAGAGAAAGCACTGGGAGATTGGACGCTAATTTTTTGACTAGTTTTGAGACGCTTTTTTTCTTGGCAGAAGCTGCTGAAAAAGGGTACATCAATGGCGATGCAAAGTCGCTTTATGATGAAGGTGTCAAGCAAGCATTTGAATTTTGGGGTACTGAGATGCCCATAGATTATTTGATGGATGGTCCAGCAGCGTATGGTCAAAGCGATCCGATGGAACAAATCATTACCCAAAAATGGTTAGCCAATATTATCAATGGATACGAAGGCTGGATAGAATATCGAAGAACTGGGTTTCCTGCACTAAAGACCATATCAGCTAGTTTAAATAATAATTTGATTCCAGTACGTATGCCTTATCCTCAGTCTGAAGCTGCATTGAACGGTCTAAACTTTGAAGCTGCAGCTCAGAGATCAGATAATAACAGTATCAATGCTAGAGTATGGTGGGATGTAGATTAATCAAAATTTAATGGATACGCAACTGCTGCAATGGATACTGGTCATTGGAACGAGTGTTTTACTTTTCCTGCTATCTCCTTTAGCTAAGACAAAAGAGTCTTTCTTTAAGGGAGAAGGTAAATCTGGTCAGCCTGGATTTTGGGTGCTCACGAGCAGTCTTGTAATCTCGTGGTTGTTTGCTAAGTCAATTACCAACTCTGCCAACCTAGGCATGAGTTACGGTATAGTGGGAGGGGTGGCATATGCGGGTTATTACTTATCATTTGTAGTAGCTGGAGTTATTATCTATCAGTTGCGAACTAAAGGAGGCTTTACTTCCATCCATCATTTTTTAGAAAGCAAATTTGGAAAGGGGGCGATTATTATTTTTTCCCTTTTTATCTGTTTTAGGTTGCTCAACGAAGTTTGGTCTAATGCAATGGTCATTGGAACCTACTTTGGAGCGCAGGGTACTACACCTTATTTATTATCGGTGTTTGTATTTACTTTCCTTACGGTAGCATATACCATCAAAGGAGGAATGAGTAGTTCACTCTTTACAGATGTGATTCAAATGGTTCTGTTTGGAGTGTTATTGACAGTGATATTATTTATGATTTTTCCTCGGACAGGCTGGAATATTTCCACCTTTATACAAAGTGGATCTTGGACGATGTCTCAAGGAGTCAATCTATTATTATTGGCTATTCTGCAATCTCTATCTTATCCATTTCACGATCCCGTATTAACGGATAGGGGTTTTTTGACGGATGTTAAAACGACCTTTAAGTCATATATGTGGGCAGCGCTCATCGGAGGCATTTGTATTGTGGTATTTAGTTTTGTTGGGATTTTTGCACAGACAGAAGGTTTGAACGGACAAGCACCTGTGGAGGTAGCTAAGTTATTGGGTGTCCCGATGATGTTGTTGATGAATTTCATTATGATTACTTCTGCTGCTTCAACGTTGGATAGTACCTTCTCTTCGTTTTCAAAATTAGCTTTACTGGATTTGAAAGTAGCCAAGATCACCGTTTCCAGTGGACGTATAGCCATGGTTGTCCTTGCAGTAATAGGGACTTTGCCAGTACTTTTCAATCCAGAAATTATATCAGCGACGACCATTAGTGGTACTATGGTGATTGGATTAGCGCCCGTGTTTATATTTTGGAATGCGAAGGTGCCGCCACTGTCATTTTATCTTTCAGTATTAGGAGGTTTGCTTTTTGCAGTCGTTTTTTTGCTAATAGACATGCCTGACAGTTGGATGTTTTCTACAGGCAAATATGCTGATTTGTTGGCTATCAATATCTATGGTACTATCTTGTGCTTTATTTTATTTTTCATTCCAAGTTTTTTCTCACGTAGATGAGTCAGGTAAAACATATTGGTGCTTTAAATGGTAAGGTCTTACTCTTCGGCGGTGTCTATTCTAATTTGGAGGCACTGCAAGCCATGCATGCATGGGCTAAAAAAGAGAATATCCCAAGCCAGAATATTATTTGCACTGGAGACATAGTTGGTTATTGTGCTGATCCAGAGGAATGTCTTCAGTATACCAAGGAGTGGGGAATTCATACCATAGCCGGAAATGTTGAACTCAATCTAGTGGATAATTCTGAAAATTGTGGTTGTGATTTTACGGAAGGATCCAGATGTGATGATTTTTCTAAACAGTGGTATCCATACGCACAATCTAAAGTGACACCTGAATCCTTAGATTATATCGCTTCAATTCCTGAGTTCATCACTTTTGATTATGCAGGTAAGAAGTGTTTTGTGCTACACGGGTCGATTGACAATACTTCGGAGTTTATTTTTGCCTCCACGTATGAAAGTGCAAAATCAAAAATTATCCAGCAAACGGAAGCCGACATGATTATTGCAGGTCATTCGGGTCTGCCATTTGCACAAAATATGGGTGATAAATTGTGGCTCAACCCTGGCGTAATTGGGATGCCAGCAAATGATGGAACAGTTAGAGTTTGGTTTGCCATTTTAGAGTCTAATCCTGAGTATAGATTTGGCATTTACTCATTAATGTATGACCATCTCCTTGCCAATCAAAAAATACTGCAGAATCCTTTACCTGCTACCTATGCGGAAACCCTATTGACTGGATTATGGGATAATATGGAAATTCTCCCAAAGAAAGAGCGTACTCAAAAAGGAATACCGATATTAGAAATAAAAGGACGTATTATCTAGTCTCTTATTTCCCTAAGAGATATATTTGCCTCATAAAAACATAAATCAATTATGAAAAAAATCTTCTCAATACTTGGAATCTTATCAATAGTCCTATTCGGATCTAGTTCACTTTTGGCAGTAAAGCTGGTAAAGAACACAACTGCTAAACAAGAGACGACAACAGAACTAACTGAAAAACAGGCTAAAAAGCTAAAAAAAATTGAGCAAAAGATCGCCAAAAAGATTTCAAAATCGAATGCAGAAGTTGATTTTGATGATCCTGTAGACAAATGGATGTGGTTTTGGATCTTTGCTTGGGGTTTAGGATTAGCAGCAGCCCTATTAAGCGGTATACTTTCTATTGGTATCTTTGGATTTATAAGTACTGCTCTGTTTGTTTTCGGATTCGTGGCCTTAGTGCTTTGGTTAGTCAAGAAATTCAGCTAAAACTCAATAAACAAGGTGTTTTGAATCAGTGATTTAGAAGGCTATAATATTTGCACAATCAAGCAATTTCGTGTATCTTTGCCGAACTTTTCGGATAAAACCGAAAAATTGAATCAAATTTTTAAAATCGGGAAATAACGTTTTCCCTTGAAAATGTAGAATTTATGGATGCTCTAAAGCATTATTTCATACCCATACAAGGGCTTGAATTTGGTATCCATAATTTTGATTTTGACATAAACGAGTCCTTTTTCGAGCATTTTGATCAATCTCCGATCACGACTTCAGATCTTCAGGTAAATATCGCCGTGAACAAGAAGCCAGAGGTTATGGGGATGACCATCAATGTCGAAGGCACCATTTTGACCCCGTGTGATAGATGTCTTACTGATATTCATCTCCCGATCAAAGGTTCTTACCCGATGCTGATCAAAGATGCAGATGAGCCTTCGGATGACATAGATGTAGTTCATGTGAGCGGTACGCAACGTAAGTTGTTTGTTTCTCAATTTATCTATGAGTTCATCCTCGCTTCGGTACCAATCATCAAGACGTATGATTGTGATGCAGATGAGCCGCGGCCATGTGATGATAGCACACTCGAAAAACTCGATTCAAATCAAGATACGGAAGCATCTAATCCATTATGGGATCAGTTGCAAAACTTTAAAGACAATTAGTAATAACGATAAAATAAATATAAAATGGCACATCCTAAAAGTAGAATCTCAAAGCAAAGAAAGAGAAAAAGAAGAACGCACTATAAGACGCCAGTTCCTCAAGTAGCTACTTGTAAAGTGACAGGAGAAAAGCACCTTAGACACAATGCTTATGAAGTAGATGGTGACATGTACTACAAAGGACGTGTACTAATAAAGGGTGATGTAGAAGAAATGGAGTAGTACTGCCATTATCGTTATACACACAAAAAGGATTAGCTCGTATAGGGTTAATCCTTTTTTTAATGGAATAAGGGCAGTTAGCTGTTGACATTTAGCTTTTAGCCATATAAAGAATATATTTTTGCCATTAACCAATAGCCACAGAGCGGCATTCACAATTCACCATTCATAATTAGTATGGGGTCATTCCTAACTAAGGC
>Ga0114957_1001724_pt1 | contig 22776 bp, 19 predicted proteins | sample BantaG_FD_87175 | JGI IMG/M metagenome (GOLD analysis project Ga0114957, IMG submission 87175) | Marine algal microbial communities from Bantry Bay, Ireland - BantryBay_4 metaG | ecosystem: Host-associated > Algae > Red algae > Unclassified | place: Bantry Bay, Ireland | collected 2014-11-21 | reverse complement strand
TCTGTGTGTAATCGCTACAATTTCACCAAGGTTAAAAAGTCTCTGGTGCCACTGCTGTTGCTACCGAACATTTCAATTTTGTTGCTGTTGTATTTAGTAACATCCCATTCTTTACTAATTGCCTCAAAATTTACCGAAGCATCAAAGTCAAAATCTACATGTACATGATCATCGTCCGGATTATTTGAACTGCCCAATGTCCATTCCCCTTCGAGTGAATCAGCTCCATTCGTTGCAACTAGATAATTTTCAGCATTGAAACTAAATTGAAAATCTTCAAAAATCGCAGTCTTATTTTCATCATTGTTAAGAAAGTAGGTAATTGCCCACTCTCCCGTTTCAATTGCAGCCCTTATCTCCAAAAGGTCTGCACTTGTGACCTTAACATCTTCCTCATCACTATTACAGGAACTTAGTATCGACAATGAAAACAGTACTAACGAGATATTTCTTTTTAAATTCTTCATTATTTTTTCTTAGAATGATTTAAAGGCTGCCTATGTTCTTTTGAGAACAAAAAATACGGCAGCTTAAAATTTAATTAACAGCAAAAAAGATGAAAATTAAACAGTTGGTAAAAATTATTCGATGAAATGCAAAAAGTAATGTTGATCTTTTCTTTTATACTAGTTCTCCATAGAATGATATGAATGCGCCACTGCTCCAATTTAAATTTCAGCACCCTTTCTATGTCACGATTTTACTAGATAATCGAGATTTAAATCCTCCGAGGCTTGCCCGCCTGTGCCGTTCGGGAGGGCCTCGAAATTCTGAGGTTCGTTTTCGCACGAATGCCTCGTGGGCTTTTCCCGAGGTAGTTTACTTTACAAACTTGTAGTAATACCAAAAAAAAGTGCCCGTCTTTCGACGGACACTTTTCAAAAAGCTGTGGGGCAAAATCTTAGTAGGTACTATTCACATTTCTTTTCGATAACAAGAGTTTCTTCTCCTCGTTCTAGCCTGTAACTGCTAGGGCTGCATGCAACAATTTCCCATTCTCCAATATAGTTGGCAAGCTCCATGCTAAGATCACTGAAGACAATCACATTTCTTTCAATCGTCCAGTTTCCTTCATCCACAACTTCCCCGTTTGGGTTACTTACGTAAATATTCATGTTAGAAAAATCAATACTAAGATTATCCAAGAAACTATTTCCCTCCTGTGCAGGCACCCATAGGCAATTTCCCAGATTCTCTTTAATCAAACCTTCGTCGCATTGCATGGGTTGGTCTTCACAATATAGTTTTATAATAATCTTAGCGCCATCCATAGTGAACAATTTAATTCTTCCATCATCGATATCGTCAACTAACCAATCTAAGTTGAATTCAGTTATGAATTCAAAACTTAAGTTTACAACAACTCGAAAGTTAGCAATGCTAATACTCCACTCACCATAGAATAGATTGCCTTGTCTATCTCTTGCGACCACACTGCCATCATCATTAAAATTCAGGACATAATCCTTATAATCATTTGTGGTACTTTCATTATCTCTATCTCTTTTTACTTCATTTACCAACCACGGGCATTGAAGCAACAGTTCGTCTAATCGTTGTTCTGTAAAATCATCATCACTATAATCATTATCATCATCCTCGTCGCATGCATCAATGGCTTTTTCAATCGCATCGCTCAACTCGGCATTACTATTTACCGTAATGTTAGTACCATCATGTAATTCAAATGAAACAGGAAAATCTACATCAACCAAATCGTTAACTCCTAGTCCGATAAAAAATCGACGCATCTCACTATCACTATTTACAGTAACCGAATTTGTTTGTTCGAAATTAGTATTGAATGTAAACAACCTGATTGGGTAAATAAAATCAATACACTCGATATCTTCATCGGCACCACCTTCAACACAATCTGCTACAAGAAGTCTAAGTTCCTCTTCATCGCTAACGGTAATTTCTGAATAGTCGGCCAGTATCAAAGTAATCGGAAAAAGAATATCCAAAATATCCTCATCTTCCTCGACGGCATCAAATATATTTTCAATTAATTGCAATTCTTCTATTGAATTGATGGTAATATCAAATTCGTTAATAGAAACGGTATACGGAAAACGTACGCTAAAACAACTAGATCCATCAATAATATTGTCCCAAGAACCATCCTTATTTGCAACTCTTTGCATCAAACTCAAGTCATTTGAACTAGCATTCAATATTCTTTCATCTGGCGACTGGTCGACTGTGGGTTCGTCTAAAGAACAAGAAGTTAGTACAAATACTGCAGCCAGTAGGATGGCACTCAGCATATAATAAAAACATTTTTTCATAACGATTAGGATTTGGACATTAGCACTACACACTTAAAACAACATGAATCGCAAACACCCTACTTTCTGTATTAACTTTTTTTGAAATATATTTGACAAAACCAATCCCAATAGAACACCCTAAAATGGACAACGTATGTGAAGATGCCGTATTCTCTAACATCTTCAAAACCAACTCTAAAACAGTCTTCAATTACATTTATTACAAGTTTGGTAATGAGGAAAAAGCCCATGATGCCGTACAAGAAGCTTTTGTAAAGTTATGGGAAAATTGTGCTAAAATACCTCCAAAAAAGGCAAAAGCTTTTGTCTACAAAGTAGCGAACAATCTTTATTTAAATGTTATCAAAGCCGAAAAGGTTCGTTTGAAATACGCAGACAAAACACTGAAAAACACCAACGAGACTCCGGAATTTTTAATGGAAGAGCAAGAATTTCAGCAAAAACTAGACAATGCCTTGAATAGTCTACCGGATAATCAGCGTTTGGTTTTTTTACTAAATAGAATAGACGGGAAAAAGTATAAAGAGATTGCGGTAATAGAGGGCGTAACCGTAAAAGCAATAGAAAAACGAATGCATTTGGCCTTGAAATCGTTAAGAGCCAAAATTGATGGGATATAGTGGTCTAAAGTTTCAGGTATTTAAACTCAAACGTTTACCCTTGAACACTAAATTTGAAACTTTAAACCCTTGTGGGTAGGGTTTGGTACTAACTAGTTGTTATTAAGAAACGAAGCAAAGGTCATGCAAGAAAATTATTTAGCAAAATGGCTCAACAATGAGCTCACGGAAGGAGAACTTGCGGAATTCAAGAATTCTGAAGAGTATGCTACCTATCAGCGTATTATCGAGACTTCAGGCAGAATGGAAAGTCCTGATTTTAATACTGAAGAGGCAATGAGCGCAATTCAGAACAAACGTACGCTCGATAGTTCGAAAGTGGTTCAACTGAATCCGTTTAGAAAATTTATGAAAGTTGCTGCCGTTGCCGCTATTCTTATAATCGGCGGTTATTTTTACATGAATACCTTAAATAAGACAGTTTCAACAGAATTTGCCGAACGTACCGAAATTCAGCTCCCAGATAATTCAGCCGTTATTTTGAACGCAGGCTCTACAATTACCTTCAGCGAACGTAATTGGAAAAATGAACGCAGAGTAACCCTAGAAGGCGAGGCGTTTTTTAAAGTAGCCAAAGGTGAAAAGTTCACGGTACAAACAGCTGCAGGTGAGGTTACGGTACTTGGCACGCAATTCAATGTTGAAGATCGTGAGGATTTTTTCGAAGTAAGTTGTTACGAGGGCTTGGTTAGTGTTACCCACAACGGAACGGAAACTAAACTTCCTGCTGGCACTTCTTACGTGTCGGTTAGTGGAAAAATAGTAGAAACTACTGCACAATTAAACGGTGTTCCCTCATGGGTAAATAACGAGAGTAGCTTTATGAGCATACCACTAAAATATGTTTTTGATGAACTTGGAAGACAACATAATATTACTGTTGAAATCAAAGATATTGATACCAATCAGCTGTACACAGGTTCTTTTAGCAATAGTAATCTTGACCTAGCATTAAAGAGCATAAGTATTCCTTCCCGAATAAAGTTTAAATTTGAAGGAAGAAAAGTATTGTTCTATGCCGAAAAAACCCCTTAACAGAATAGCTTTATGTAGTTGGCTTTTCTGTTGTTTTATATTCTTTAAGGGGAATTCCCAAAAAACAACTGTATCTATCCCCTTGACAAGCCTGCTCCAGTCTTTGGAGAAAGCCCATGATGTAAAGTTTTCTTATGTAGATGCAGATATAAGCGGCATCTTGATCAATACTCCAAGTTCGAGTGTGCTAAGTGAAATTCTTTCAGACCTAGAAAGCCAAACCCAACTTCGCATCAGAAAAATTAATGATCGCTACTACGGTATAATTAAAACTCCCAATATCTCAATTTGCGCGTACGTTTTCGATAATTATGAGGAGAATACAGTAATGGGCGCAGCCGTTGAAGTATTGAACACCGATACCGCCGTTATTACAGATATTGACGGGCGTTTTTCTTTGAACAATGTACCCCGAGACGGCGTCATATGTATTAAATATGTCGGCTACAAAACCCTTTTTTTGAATGCCGAAGAACTCATTGGCCGAACGGCGTGCCAAACAGTTTTACTGGCACAATACTACCGTCAATTACAGGAAGTCGTTGTTTATGAGTTTTTGACTTCAGGGCTTTCGAAACAAGCAGATGCCAGTATAGAACTAGATATCGAAAAATTCGGAATCTTGCCCGGAAGCATTGAGCCAGATATTCTACAGACCGTACAGGCATTACCGGGCATTAAAAGTGTAGACGAAACCGTATCTAACATTAATATTAGAGGTGGTAGCAATGATCAAAACCTTTTATTATGGGATGGTATTAAAATGTACCAATCGGGTCACTTTTTTGGCCTTATTTCTGCATTCAACCCGTACTTGACCGAGAAAGTGACATTGGTTAAAAACGGGACCAGCAGCGAATACGGCGATGGAGTCAGCGGATTAATTTCCATGCAAACCAAAGACAATAGCAAAACACCTTTTTTTGGAGGTGCCGGCTTTAATCTCATTAGTGGCGATATTTATGGCCAAATGCCAATATCTAAAAAGGTGGCACTTCAATTCTCGGCACGCCGTTCTATGACCGATTTTCTTAATACCCCTACCTTTAGTCGCTTTTTTAACAGGATATTTAAAAATGACCAAATTGTGAATACGAGTTCCCCAGAAAACAAAAACCGGGACGAAAGCTTTTATTTTTATGATTTTAGTGGAAAGGTGCTTTTTGACATCAACGATAAACAGCAACTGCGATTCAGCTTTATCAACATCAATAATCAATTAGAGTACAGCGAGGAAGACAACGATAATGGAGAACGAACCCAGAGTAATCTCAACCAAGGAAACATCTCAGTAGGAGCACAACTTAAAAGTAGGTGGTCAGATAGGTTCAGTACTTCTTTGAATACCTACTATACAAATTATGCCTTGAGTTCGCTAAACACCTCTTTTGACGAGGCACAGCAATTACTACAAAATAACAAAGTTCGCGAAACGGCTATAAAACTAAATACCAACATCCTTTTTGGCGAACAAATCAATTGGCTCAATGGGCTTCAGCTTAGTCAAACCGATATTCGAAACCAAACCAATGTGAGGCTTCCTCCCTTTGAGAACGATAATAAAGGTGTTGTGGTGGGCAGTGCGTTTTTTTCCGAGCTTGCCTTTCGCTCTCCAGACACTAAGCTCTTCGCAAAAGTGGGCGTGCGCCTTAATAATTATAGAAACCCAAATAATTTCTCAAAATTTATCGTTGAACCACGATTGAATCTCAACTACACGTTTGCCAACAACTGGAAAGCAATCGTATTGGGCGAATTTAAAAGTCAGGCAACTAACCAAGTAGTTGATTTGGAGCAAAATTTCCTGGGTATTGAAAAGCGCCGTTGGGTGATTTCCGACGGATTAAATCTCCCAGTAACCAGAAGTAAACAGGGTTCTTTTGGCGTTAACTACGACCGTAAGAATATATTTATTGACTTACAGGTTTTTATAAGGAAGTAAATGACATCAGCACCTCAACACAGGGCTTTCAAAATCAGTTTCAATTTAATGGAGAAATAGGCAAGTACGATGTGAAAGGCATCGAATTCCTAATTAACAAAAAAACGGATGAATACAGTATGTGGGGAAGCTATACCTACAACTATAATACCTATGATTTTCCTGATTTCGACCCCAGTAGGTTTCCCAATAATTTTGATATTCGACACACCATAACCCTTGCAGGCACCTATACTATCGGAAATTTAAAAATGGGAGTTGGCCTCAATTACCGTTCAGGAATGCCATATACCGAGCCCGATCCAGACGAGCCTTTGAACACAACGGTATTTCCTAGCCGCATCAACTTTGCTAGCCCTAACAGCGGTAGACTGCCGCAATATATTCGAGCAGATGCATCGGCTATTTACGATTTCGAGCTACCCTATAACATAAAGGCCTCGGCCGGATTATCTATTTTGAACTTTACCAGCAGAAAGAATATTTTGAATGCCTATTTTCAAGTGGGTGAAGACGATACCATCGAACGTGTAGAAAATATTTCGCTAGGGCTTACCCCTAATTTTAGTTTTCGGGTGAAGTTTTAAAAGTTCTGCCTTGCTTCGTGTAATGAAAATCAGAAACTTAAAGACTAGGGCCCAAGATAAAAAATAATCAAGTCTTTAGTTACATTCGCTCTGGAACGTCTATTCCCAACAACTTAAACCCCGATTCAACAACATCGCTAACTTTTTTGGAAAGCTGCACACGAAGCGCCTTTTTCTGTTCATTCGTCTCTCCTAAAATAGAAACCTGTTGATAGAACGAATTGAACTCTTTTACTAAATCATAGGTATAGTTGGCGACCAAGGCCGGACTGAAATTAGCCGCTGCGAGTTGAATGGTATCAGGGAACATTTGTAACTGTTTGATAAGCTCTTTTTCTTTTTCATGTAGTTCAAAAGATTCAGCTACGCTACTCGACCAAACAACCCCAGTATCATTCGCTTTTCGCAGTATCGACTGAATACGCGCAAAGGTGTATTGAATAAAAGGCCCTGTATTTCCCTGAAAATCTACTGACTCTTCTGGGTTGAACAAAATACGTTTCTTTGGGTCCACTTTTAAGATATAATATTTCAACGCTCCAAGCCCTATCGTTTTGTAGAGTACTTCTTTTTCAGCATCAGAGTATTCTTCAAGCTTGCCCAATTCTTCGGCCAGTTGTCTTGCAGTTGCTGTCATATCAAGCATTAAATCATCGGCATCGACAACGGTGCCTTCCCTACTTTTCATTTTTCCACTAGGCAAATCTACCATCCCATAACTTAGATGATGTAATTGTTCGGCCCATATAAATCCTAATTTTTTCAGAATCAGAAATAGTACTTTAAAGTGATAATCCTGTTCGTTACCAACAGTATACACCATTCCTTTAATATCTGGATAATCTTTTGCCCGTTGTATAGCGGTACCGATATCTTGGGTCATATATACCGCGGTGCCATCTGAACGTAGTACTATTTTTTCATCCAAGCCTTCATCGGTCAAATCTATCCATACACTGCCATCTTCCTTTTTGTAGAACACGCCTCTTTCGAGACCGTCTGCTACAAAGTCTTTTCCCAAGAGGTAGGTATCGCTTTCGTAATACAATTTGTCAAAATCAACTCCCATATTCCTATAGGTAACCTCAAAACCGTCGTACACCCATTGGTTCATTTTCTTCCATAAGGCTACTACCTCTTCATCCCCTGCTTCCCATTTCTGAAGCATTTGATGGGCTTCTAAAAGTGAAGGAGCTTCTTTTTCAGCTACTTTTCTTTCTGTTCCATCAGCAACCAAAACTTCAATTTCTTTGTTGTACTGGTCGTTAAATTTCACATAATAATTACCGACCAGTTTGTCTCCTTTTAAGCCGGTACTTTCAGGGGTTTCTCCATTTCCGAAACGCTGCCACGCCAACATACTTTTACATATATGAATGCCGCGATTATTAATAATTTGTGTTTTGTATACTTTTTTACCGGAAGCCTTTAAAATTTCGGCAACCGAATACCCAAGTAGATTATTTCGAATATGACCTAAGTGAAGTGGTTTATTTGTATTCGGCGATGAATATTCGACCATTACGGCCTTTTCAGCACTTTGCTTTGCCAACCCATAGTCAGTTTTATCTTTTATTAAATTGAAGAAGTTCATATAGTACGCATCATTAAGCACAAGGTTCAAAAAACCCTTCACCACATTAAAACCGGAAATGGCATCAACATTTTCTTTTAAAAATGTTCCTATCTGCTCACCTATTTGGGCAGGCTTACCTTTTACCACTCGTAACATCGGAAAAACCACCACGGTAATATCGCCCTTAAAATCTTTTCGGGTAGGCTGAAACTCTACGGAAGGTAATTCCGCATTAAAAATGGAAAGAACAGCTTCTTTTACCTTAGTTTCTATATCAGTTTGAATATTCATTGCATACGAGTTATAAGGCTGCAAAACTAAGCATTTTTTAGCCCTCGACATACGTTGTTGTATTGATAAGTGCAACCCTATTTAAATGCCCGGATAAAAATTTGCAAATACTCAAAGAGAATAAAGAATAGCCTCTTTACAGTAAAAAAAATAATGGAATACGTATTCCTAAACGAAGTATTCGCTAACTTTAGAAAAAGAATTGTTTATGCAACATCTTCAGATAGCTATTCCCGTGTTGGCTTCTTTGAACATTGATAAAACAGTACGATTCTACAACGAAAAACTGGGCTTTAATCGCGTAGGTTGGAAAGACGAAAACTATGCGGTTATTGTGCGTGATAAAATCGAACTCCATTTTTGGAAGTGCAATAACAAAATTCACCCTAAAAATACCAGTTGCTATATTCAGGTCAAAGATGTAAATGGCTTGTATGAAGAGATGAAAGCGGTCGGTGTGGTACAACCAAACGGCCCATTAAAAGAACAGCCATGGGGCATGAGAGAATTCGCAATTCTAGACGAAGATGGCAATATGATAAAATTCGGAGAATTTAGTTAAGTATGCTGGTAAACGTATCGTACAATAACAAGGAGCTTACTCGAAAAGTAGATGACGCGGTGGGCAAACCTTTTAAACTTAAAGAGCGCTGGACTATGAAGGGCATCGGCTCTCCAAAATTGTTCATTACCGAAACGAGCATTGAAATTAGAAACCTATTGATTCTAGACAAAAACACAGATTCATGCAATATAGAAATGCGCCCAAAAGGCATCATCGTTCGTTTTCGCTCGTTGTTAGAAACCTTCGCTTTGGTCATACCGTACTATAAGCTTACTATTTACAAAGGAGATTTGGCAGTGTACTCTGTATTCCGGGATCATCATTTTATAAAAGTTAAATCGGATACGAAGGCGATTCAAAAATTCTTTAGAAAAATACTTGATTATAAGGCAGACAATGCCCCGACCGCTATTGAAGATTTATAAAACAAGGCGTAATAAACAGCAAACAACATGAAAATACTGCTTACAGGGGCCAATGGGTATATAGGAATGCGCTTGCTACCAATGCTCTTAAAATCTGGGCATGAGGTAATCTGTACGGTCAGGGATGCTGAACGTCTTTCGGTAGACAAGGAAACACGCAATCAAATTACTATTTTGGAAATCGATTTTCTAAAAGAGGTAGTTGCCGATTTAATTCCAAAAGATATTGATGTTGCTTATTTTCTAATTCATTCAATGAGCAGTTCGACCAAGGATTTTGATGAAATGGAGGCCATCACAGCCAAAAACTTTAATACATATCTAGAAGCTACGAATGTAAAACAGGTGATTTATTTAAGCGGCATCGTTAATGAAGAGAATCTTTCAAAACACCTATGGTCGCGGAAAAATGTTGAAAAAATACTTTATGAAGGTCCGTTCGCGCTTACCGTGCTTCGGGCAGGAATTATAGTGGGCTCGGGTAGTTCATCGTTCGAAATTATTCGCGATTTATGTGAGAAACTTCCTTTTATGATTACCCCAAAATGGGTTTTGACGAAAACCCAACCGATAGCAATTAGAGATGTTATGAAATTTCTTACGGGAGTTTTAGGGAACGAAAAGACCTATGACCAATCTTTTGATATTGCCGGCCCCAATGTTTTGACTTATAAAGAAATGCTAAAGGGTTATGCGAAGGCGAGAGGGTTTAAAAATTGGGTTGTAACAATTCCTATAATGACACCAAAATTATCATCTTATTGGCTGTACTTTGTTACCTCAACTTCCTATAAACTAGCATTAAATCTTGTTGATAGCATGAAGGTTGAAGTAATCGCTAAAGACAATCGCCTTCAAAAATTACTACAAATCAAAACCCATACCTACGAGGAAGCTATTGATTTCGCCTTCGAAAAAATAGAGCAAAATCAGGTCGTGAGTAGTTGGAAAGACAGTATGGTGAGTGGTCGATTTCAACAAGATCTCGAAAAACATATTCAGGTACCTAAATTTGGAGTATTGCAAGACAAACAAAAACTTAAAGTCAAGAATACCCAACAAGTCTTAGAAAACATTTGGAGTATTGGGGGTGAAAAAGGATGGTATTACGGGAATTGGCTTTGGAAAATACGCGGAATAATGGATAAATTCATTGGCGGGGTAGGTTTACGGCGAGGCAGAACGCACCCCGACAAAATATACCCCGGAGATGCCCTAGATTTTTGGCGGGTACTTCTGGCAGACAAACACGGAAAAAGGCTTTTACTATTCGCTGAAATGCGATTGCCTGGTGAAGCATGGTTAGAATTTAAAATAGACGATAACGATGTATTGCATCAAACCGCCACCTTTAGACCACGAGGGTTAAGAGGACGCTTGTACTGGTATAGCATCGTTCCGCTACATTATTTTATCTTTGGAGGGATGATTCGCGGTATAGCCGAAACAAAGTAGTCGCATTATTCTCAAATGGAAAACAAGTTTAAAACTGCTATTTTCTTAGTTGTCTTTCTTATTCAGGGATTTTGGCTTTCCGCTCAACAAACGGAAGTCGATATTGAGAGTTATGGTTTTCAGATTTCGGAATTGGGCATTCCAAAGCAGGCGCCCGATGGTTATAAATCTATAAAGACGGTTGTTTTGGATAAATCGCTCTATCCAGAAAAAGTGTATGAAATCGGTTTTTGGATTTTTGGCCCCCAATTACCAGATCAGGGCTATTCATTTCCGATACAGGTCTTTCCCTCTAATTTTATGGGAAGTGTGGACAGCGAAATTTTTGACTTGGTAAACGCTCAAGAAATTATGCCGAAACTAGAGGTTGATCCACCACCTAACTACACGAGCAGAGGACACTACACTTTCGTTATTCGACCAGATACATTATACAACTATGTTACCGTAGCCTTAAAAGTGAATAGCTGGGAACGCCCGCCTATTAATCTTAGTAAAGATGTAACGGTTACGGGAGTATTCGTTAGACCGTCTCCTGAGGGGCAGAAAGATGAAAACGAAGAAATACCCTTAAAAATTCCTGAAACGATTGCTGAACGCAAATTAATCGATAGTGAGAAAAGTTATACTGTTTCTGAAAAAGAGATTACAATAGGGCTCTATGATCATCGCAACATTGACAAAGACAGGGTTACCATTTACCTCAACAATGAAATAATAGTAGAAGATTTTGAATTGAAAAGAAAAAAGAAATTCTTTAAAGCAACTTTAAAACCAGGTACCAATAGCATAACCCTTCACGCAGAAAATTTGGGTAAGGTAGCACCAAATACGGCGGCAATTATCATCAAAAATAAATCTCAGGAACTTAGGGCAGTTCTCGAATCCGACCTTGGCACTAGCCAATACTTTACCTTAGTTTACAAACCACAATAAGATCCGACCGTGAAAAATCAATTCTTTAACAGCACGAGTTGGGCGAATTCTTTAGTAGATTCAACAAGGTTAGGGTAAGCATTTAAAATAGCTTCTTCCAAACTGTGACAATCTTCGCTTATTGATGCAAAATAGTTTAATCCTAAAGTTTTCGAATCTTCTTCTGAAATAGAGACCTCACCGCATAATGCAGCTACCGGAATATTTTTTTGCTGGGCAGCTCGTAAGATTCCAGCAATAGTTTTACCGGCCAAGGTTTGATTATCTAATTTCCCCTCTCCAGTAATTATCCAATCCGCATCGGCAATAGCATCATCAAAATGTGCAATCTCTTTAATGAGTTCAACCCCGGAAATCAATTGCCCTTCTAACAAAACATGCGCAGCACCTCCTACACCGCCCGCGGCACCTGAACCTGGTATGGTTTGAACATCAACTTTAAATTTTTCGAAAAGTACTTTAGCATAATTACGAAGACCTTCATCCAACAACTCTATTTCCGTCTTTGAGGCTCCTTTCTGTGCTGTATAAACGTGTGCCGCACCATTTTCACCAAAGAAAGGGTTGTCTACATCGCAAGCCACTTTTAACTTTATAGCTGATAGTTTAGGATTAACCGATGCCGAATCTATACTCTTTACAGCTACCAAATTGCGACCAAAAGGTTGAAGTTCGATACCGTTTTTATCTAAAAACCTAAAACCCAAGGCTTGCGCTATACCCATTCCACCGTCGTTGGTTGCGCTTCCACCAATACCTAAAATAATTTCCTCTGCACCATTACTTATGGCATCTGCAATAAGTTCACCCGTACCAAAACTTGTCGAATGCATGACACTTCTCTCCCTGTCTTTGATTAAATTAAGTCCAGATGCCCCAGCCATTTCTATAAATGCAATTTTATTGTGGTCGGCATATAAATAGGAGGCTTTAATTGGTCGAAATAAGGGGTCTTTAACAGTAAGACTCACCTTCTCACCCTTTAGATAGTATTGAACTACGTCAACCGTACCGTCTCCACCATCTGCTAACGGCTTTTTAACAATATCAACTTTCTTTAGAACAGTTTGCAAGCCTTCCGCCACGGCATCGCAAAATTCAAAACCCGTTAAGGAACCTTTGAACTTATCTGGTGCGATTACTATTTTCATTGATTCGATTATTTAAGACTTGGCGATGGCCTACAAAGCTATTTACTTTTCTATTACTCCCAATATTTCAGTAGTATTTCAGAAACTATCCATACGCTCAAAGTATTTTATTCGATAAGGGTGAAGGCTATCGCAAACAGCCTAATTCCGAAAACGCCCGACTTTTTTTAGTAGTGATTACCCAACCATTTAAAAAACGAACAATTCAAACGTAACAATTTTAATATGGAAACTAACTTACCAAGTTTTTAGAGTGATTCGATTAAAAGTATAGTGACTTTATAAATATTAATGTGTCTTAATAATAGAGAGCATATTACTTAAATCATACTATGATTATGAAGTTATTAGAATTACTATTCATACTAAGCGGATTTATATTTTTTACCTCTTTATTCGTCACTATTATCCCTTCATTTCTTGAAGAGCAAGAAGACAGAGATTTTTCCAAACCTCAAGGTGAAGTTATAAATCCAAAGAGATACCTAGTTTATCAGAAAAAACATATCGAGATAGAACCAGTTATCGTTACCGATATAGTTCGCAATTCTTAATCTAAGCACCTTCTAATCTACTATGTTACATACCAAGTGAATTTTCTCAATAAGAGTGGTTTATTTTATTTTTGGCATATTGAGATTTTGCCCTAAAAGACACTATTCGTTATTCATACGCACCAAATGAACTCTTTCTGGTAACATTCTAAAGTCTAATCATTAATCTACCAAACTACTCAAAAACTACACCCTAGGCAGAAATACCTCCGCCATCATACACCTAGCACTGCCGCCGCCGCATGTTTCTATGGTTGTAAGTGAGCTATGAAGAATTTCACAATGATTCTTTATAGCGTTAATTTGATCTTCTCTAAGACTAAGGTAAGCTGCAGAACTCATCACCATATAACGCTTATCATCAGCTCCGATTACTTGAAGCATATTACCGGCAAACGAGTGCATTTGGGCTTCACTTATCAAAATAATTTCCTTGCCATCTTTCTTTAAATGAGTGATTACATTTTTTCGTTCTTTTTTATCGTCGATGGTATCCAAACAAATAACTGCAAAAGTTTCTGCCATCGCCATCATTACATTGGTATGGTAAATCGGTTTTCTTTCCCCATTCACGGTTTGGTTCGCGGTAAAAAGTACAGGAAAACAATCAAAATCTTCACAAAACTCTATAAACAATTCTTCATGGGCGCGTTCAGACAATGCACAATATGCCTTTTGATGTACCCTATCTTTTAGTATACTGCCGGTGCCTTCTAAAAAAATACCTTCTTCCTCTGCCGAAGTATAATCTATAATATCTGTAATCTTAAAACCATTGTCCTCTAAAATCTTAAAAATATCCTCTCTTCGTTCTCTTCTGCGATTTACCGCGAACATGGGGTAAACCGCAATTCTACCACTATTATGAAATGACACCCAATTGTTAGGGAAAATAGAATCTGGAGTATCAGTCTCTTTCCTATCATCGACAACTATAACATTTACCCCGTGCGCTCGAAGCACTTCTACAAAGCCATCAAATTCTCTTTGAGCTTTCTCATTGATTTTTGCATCCTTGATTTCAAGGCCTTCTTGAAAATAGTTATTGACCGCTGTCTGTTCGTTCATGCGAAAAGCGACAGGACGAATCATTAAAATAGTGTTGGTAATTTGCATATTTATTTGGTATTATTCTCTAATCAATGGTAAGGTGCTACATCTTAATAATCCCTCTTGTTTTGATATTTCAGAATAGGGAATTTCTTCAACAATGAAACCCTGCTGCCGCAACCAGTTATTCAATCTTGTAAAATTGCGCTCTGAAACGACTACATCTGGCGAAATGGAAAAAACATTACTGAACATCCTGTACATTTCATCTGAAGTAATTTCAAATATATTTTCTTTTCCAAAGAAACCGACCAACCATTGGTATTCTTCTTCAACTAAGAATCCGTTCCTGTGTAAGATCGCTTTACCCTTGCCAAGTGGTTGAAAACAACAATCGAGATGTAATGCATTTTCTTTAGCATTTGTAGATTTTCTCAGTTCGAAAGACTTGATTGTTTTATGCGGAAATTGTTTTGTAATAAAGTCCACAGCTTCCTTATTAGTGCGAGCGGTAATCCAATTAGGGTAATCCTCGGCTGTATAGGTGCCAATGAAAATATGGTCGTTCCACGGCATCACATCCCCCCCTTCTACATGAACTTCTTCCGGCGGTCGTATTACATCTTCATCAGGAATTCTATCCAGGACATGTAAAATCGCATCGATTTCCTTTTCACGATTAGGTAGAATATTAGCAAGAATTAATTTTCGCCCAATAGTAAAGGCAATATCCCTAGAGAAAATTTGATTGCAATTCTCTAAAACTTCAGGACGAAAAACCTTAACATTATACTTCTCAAAAACGGTCGCAAATGCATCCATCTCTTTAACCATGTCTACTTCCTGCGGATAGGTGCCCGCTAAAATATGCTCTAAAGATTTTGGGTCATAAGCTTCCTCAGGTCTTGGCACTGGGCCACAACTCTTAGCCGTTCCCAATACTACTGCTTTAAGTCTCGAAATTTCATCGTTAACATTCAATTGTAGCATTCCTGAATATTTATGTAAAGATAATCCTGATTTTAAGGTATAAAAAAAGCTCTTCTAAAACTTAGAAGAGCTGTATTGTTTTTAGTTGAAGGTAGCAATCTACCTTGACGCAAGGTCTACGAACGGTCTTTGGTTTTCACCAATATACACCTGTCTTGGACGACCGATGGGTTCGTTGCGCATACGCATTTCTCTCCACTGGGCAATCCAACCTGGTAGTCTACCTAAAGCAAACATTACCGTAAACATCTCGGTAGGTATTCCAAGTGCTCTATAAATAACACCAGAATAGAAATCAACGTTAGGGTATAATTTTCTATCAATAAAATATTTATCCTCCAAGGCTTCTTTTGCAAGCCCTTTAGCGACCTCTAAAATAGGGTCTTCAATACCTAAATCGGCTAAAATTTCATCAGCAGCTTTTTTAATGATTTTGGCTCTCGGGTCAAAATTCTTGTAAACACGATGTCCAAAACCCATTAAACGAAAAGGGTCGCTCTTATCTTTGGCCTTCGCCATGTATTTTTTCGTATCGCCTCCGTCGGCTACAATAGCTTCTAACATTTCAAGAACGGCTTGGTTTGCACCACCGTGAAGTGGACCCCAAAGCGCAGAAATTCCTGCGGACAAAGAAGCAAATAACCCTGCATGCGATGATCCTACAATACGCACGGTGGAGGTGGAGCAATTTTGCTCGTGATCCGCATGAAGTATTAAAAGTTGATCTAGAGCATCAATAACAACTTTATTTTTCACATATTCTTGAGTGGGCTTTTTAAACATCATTTTATGAATGTTTTCTACGTAGCCCAAGGTATCGTCTCCATATTCTAATGGCAATCCTTTTTGTTTGCGCATTGTCCAAGCGACCAAGACAGGAAATTTTGCCAATATTCGTACAATCGCACCATACATTTCATCTGCAGAGGTAACATTAACAGACACTGGGTTAAATGCAATTAATGCGCTCGTTAAAGAAGAAAGTACGCCCATTGGGTGTGCTGTTTTTGGAAAAGCTTGCACAATTTTTTTCATTTCTTCATCAACATGCGATTCGTTCTTAATGTCGATATGAAAAGATGACAGTTGTTCTTTATTCGGTAACTCACCAAAAATCAAGAGGTAGCAAACTTCTAGAAAATCGGCCTTTGCGGCGAGTTCTTCAATAGCATATCCCCGATAACGCAGAATTCCTTTTTCACCATCTAAAAAGGTGATAGCACTCTCGCACGACCCTGTGTTTTTATATCCCGGATCAACCGTAGTTAACCCACCAGTGGCGGAACGTAATGTTTTGATATCGATTGCCAGTTCCTTTTCAGTTCCTTGTATCACAGGAAATTCGTACTTCTGACCATCATATTCTAGCGTAGCTTTATCTGACATTTTATTTTTTACTTAATATTAGCGTTAAATGTAAATTTAATTAAAACGATGCATTTGCACAATGTACCGACCTCATTTGTTTAAGGATAAGGCCGATTATTTTTGCTAAAACCAAAGGCTATAACAGGTAGAGTTTGTTATAATAAGCATCAACCGACTTGTCCCAGGTAAAACGCGCTTTTTTCGCATTCGCCTGAATCTTCTTCCATGCTGTTTTGTCCTTTTCCCATAGAGTCAATGCCTCATCAAAACTTTTTATCATATTGTTTATCTGCTCGTCATAGGTCTTTCCTTCGAAGGCAAAACCTGTTTTCATATGCGCTACCGTATCTTTGAGACCACCTGTATGATGAACTAAACATGGGTTTCCGTTTCGCATGGCCAACATTTGACTTATACCACAAGGCTCAAAAAGACTGGGCATGAAATATAGGTCTGTTTCTAAATACATTGAGTCAATCAAATCTTCAGATTGGCCGTTTGTAAATATAAAATTCTTGTGCTTGTAGCTCATGTTACGAAAGAGTTCTTCATAATCGGGATCTCCCGTTCCCAACAGGATGAAGATACCTTCGATTTTTTCTAATCGTTTCAACATTTTTTCAAATGCTTCGGGCGAACGTTTGAAAAAATAAAATTTTTGTTCGGTGAGACGAGCAACGCTGGAAACAATAAATTTTGGCCTTTCGGTAACATACTGCATTATTTTTTCTCCGGTATGGGCCAAGAAATCGGCCTTATATTTTTTCGATTCATCTTGTAACCATCTAAAAAGAGCCTTTACAGTGTTTCTATACAGTAGTCCTTTTTCCGCCTCCCTAATGTTACCATAATTAGAAGCATTTAAAATACCGTGCAATCTTCCCTCATTATTCGCTTTTTGTAGGTCTTTTTCCAAACTTTCCCCTCCAACGAACTCAGGCCTTCTACTGGGAAGCATTACATCTTCTTTGTAAGAAGGGGAAACCGTATGTACTGCATCCGCAAGGCGAATACCCACTGCCATAAGATTGATACAGTCCAAGTAACGAGAATCTTGTAGTGCTTTATAATCCAATTCTAATTCTGGAAACCAATTGCTGACCGATGAATAATTATCATGAAAAGGTCTAATGCCCTGTATGGCAAGGTTGTGTATACTAAAAACAAACCTTAGTTTTTTTAGGCTTTTGTAAACAGGATGGTATGCCTTAAGAAATACTAACGGACTCGAATGCCAATCGTGAAAATGAACGATGTCCAATTTCCCAAAAGCACCCATCTGAATGGCTTCGGCAACTGCCGTACAAAAAATAAAATATTTGATAGCGTCGGTGTAGAATGGCTCGGTAGGGTCATCATGATAAATATGTGCAATACCACCCTCCTCAATCTCTGGGTGATGAATTACATAATGCGTAATATTATCTAGTTGTTTTTTAGGTTTTACCTCATATAGTTCGGCAGTGTAAATCGTGCCTCGTAATTGAAACTTAATATTTGTTCTAAAGATTCCGTTTTTATGCAATCGAGAATAGGCTGGCACTACTACGTGAACTTGATCGCCACGTTTGGCTATTTCTCTGGGCACATCGCGAACAACATCGCCCATACCGCCAGCTTTGCAATCTGGAATACCATCATTTTCCGCAGCTACAAAAAGGAATTTATTCATAAAAAATTGGTTCGTTAAAGTGGAACTAAAAAGGTAAGCAAACTTTATCAAGTCGCCAAAAAAAAAGCCTTTCTAACTTAAGAAAGGCTTTTATTAAATTAAAATCTTTTATTCTAACTTAACTTAAACGCTTTTTCTTGAGGATAGTACGCCATATCGCCCAATTCTTCCTCTATTCGCAACAACTGATTATACTTTGCCATACGATCAGAACGTGAAGCAGAACCTGTTTTTATCTGACCAGTATTTAAAGCAACTGCCAAATCAGCAATCGTGTTATCTTCGGTTTCTCCAGAACGGTGCGACATTACCGAGGTATAACCTGCATTTTTGGCCATATTCACGGCTGCAATAGTTTCTGTAAGTGTTCCTATTTGATTTACTTTAATCAATATAGAATTGGCAATACCGTTTTCAATACCTCTTATAAGCCGTTCAACGTTGGTAACAAAAAGGTCATCTCCGACCAATTGCACTGTGTCACCTATCTTATCGGTCAACGATTTCCAGCCATCCCAATCATTTTCATCCATCCCATCTTCAATTGAAATAATAGGATATTTTGAAGCCAAATCAGCCAAATATTGTGCTTGTTCTTCGGAGGTACGAACTATACCGTTATCACCCTCAAACTTAGTGTAATCATATTTTCCGTTTACATAAAACTCTGCGGCGGCACAGTCAAGAGCAATCATTACATCATCGCCAAGTTTATACCCAGCTTTGTCGACAGCTTTTGCAATAGTATCCAAAGCATCCTCGGTACCTCCAGCTAAGTTCGGTGCAAATCCACCTTCATCACCAACTGCTGTGCTTAATCCTCTATCGTGCAATACTTTTTTAAGGTTGTGAAAAATCTCTGTTCCCATTTGCATAGAATGCGAAAAACTCTTCGCTTTTACAGGCATCACCATAAATTCTTGAAAGGCGATGGGTGCATCTGAATGGGAACCGCCATTGATAATGTTCATCATAGGAACAGGCAGTGTATTGGCACTAACCCCACCCACATATCTAAACAAAGACAAACCCAGCTCGTTTGCCGCAGCCTTCGCAGCGGCCAAAGAAACTCCTAGAATTGCATTGGCGCCTAGTTTTGATTTGTTCGGCGTACCATCTAAATCAATCATAGTTTGATCTAAAAGATTTTGCTCAAAAACAGACATGCCTAAAATCTCTTCAGCTATTATGGTATTTACATTTTCAACAGCCTTTAAAACCCCTTTCCCCATGTAAGTATCACCACCGTCACGCAGTTCTACTGCTTCATGTTCACCGGTCGAAGCTCCCGAAGGAACCGCAGCTCTGCCCATTACCCCATTTTCGGTAATTACATCTACCTCAACGGTCGGGTTACCCCTAGAATCTAAAATCTGTCTTGCATGTACGCCTAATATGATACTCATCTGATATTTTTTTAGGTTGATTTTTACTAAGTTATAAAGATACGAAAGCCTTCTCCCAGAACTCTTGTTGAGCACTAAGATTGTAGAAAATATAACAATTCGTTAAACTAATGCCCCTTTCTTTATCAAATCAAAAAATTGATCGAACAAATATTCGGCGTCGTGCGGACCTGGGCTCGCTTCAGGATGGTATTGTACAGAAAAAACGTCTTTGTCTTTCATACGAATACCAGCAACCGTTTGGTCGTTTAGATGTACGTGTGTGATTTCTAAATCTTGATTTGCTTCTGTCTCTTCTCTATTGATAGCAAAACCATGATTTTGTGAGGTAATTTCACCTTTTCCCGTAATAAGGTTTATTATAGGATGATTGATACCTCTATGGCCATTATGCATTTTATAGGTTGAAATCCCATTTGCCAAAGCAATAACTTGATGCCCTAAACAAATACCGAAAACCGGTCGGCCACTAGTAATCATCTCTTTTGCAGTAGCTATGGCATCAGACAAAGGCTCGGGATCTCCGGGACCATTAGAGATAAAATAACCGTCGGGATTAAACTCTGCAAGAGTATCAAACGAGGTGTTGTACGGAAATACCTTTACAAAAGCTCCTCGCTTCACCAGATTTCTGAGAATATTCTTTTTGATACCAATATCCAATGCAGCTATTTTGAATTCTGAATTTTCACTACCTACTACATAAGCTTCTTTTGTAGACACTTTTGATGCCAATTCAAGACCTTCCATACTGGGTACCTCTGCAAGCTTTTGTTTTAATGCAGCTACATTTTCAACATCGCTAGAAATTACTGCGTTCATTGCGCCATTATCACGAATGTAGCTTACTAGTGCCCTGGTGTCAACCCCAGAAATAGCAAAAAGGTTATTATTATCGAGAAATTCCAGCAAGCTTGAATCTGCAGATGCTCTAGAATATTCATAGCTAAAATTCCGACAAATGAGACCGGCTATCTTGATAGAATCTGACTCAACCTCTTCGGCCACAGTACCATAGTTACCAATATGAGCATTGGTTGTTACCATTAATTGACCAAAGTAAGATGGGTCGGTAAATATCTCCTGATATCCTGTCATTCCCGTATTGAAACATACTTCTCCGAATGCGGTGCCTTCCTTGTTACCCACTGATTTACCGTGGAAAATAGTACCATCTGCTAATAAAATTAATGCTTTCTTACTTTCTTGATATTTCATACTACCTATTTATTTTCAATGAAGTGATTTAAACTTTTTGCGCTCAAACGAAAATTAGACATTTTTAGACCATTTTTTAGCAAATGGAAAAAGTTTAAATGACTTCAATTACAAAAAAACATAAAAAAAAGGATAAGCTTTAAAACTTATCCTTTCAAATTGTAATAACTTATTGACATTTTACTCTTCTGAATCATCTGCTTTTGCTTCAATATCGTTTTGCTCTTCTACTTTAGCATCGGCTACCGCTACTGGTGGCGTTTCGGTTTTAGCTCCTCCACCGCCTCTTCTACTTCTTCTTGTAGTTTTCTTCTTAGGCTTATCAGCATTATACAATTCATTGAAATCAACCAACTCTATCATTGCCATATCGGCGTTGTCACCTAATCGGTTACCCAATTTGATGATTCGTGTATAACCACCTGGTCTATCAGCTACTTTTTCAGAAACAGCACTAAAGAGTTCTGAAACTGCATGTTTATCCCTAAGGTTTCTAAAAACAATACGTCTATTATGTGTTCCTTTCTCAGTAGTTTTGTTATTTTCCGCTTTTGATTTGGTAATCAAGGGCTCAACAAATTGTTTCAAAGCTTTTGCTTTGGCAACCGTAGTGTTGATTCTTTTATGCTCAATTAAAGAACATGCCATATTGGCCAACATCGCTTTTCTATGCGCCGTTTTCCGTCCTAAATGATTTGTTTTCTTACCGTGTCTCATGTTTTTGTTTTATCATCTTGCTACCAAACTCGTTTTATCGAGGAGCAAAATATGATTATATTAATCCTTATCTAGCTTGTATTTTGAAAGATCCATTCCGAAACTTAAGCCTTTATTGATAACCAATTCTTCAAGCTCAGTCAATGATTTTTTACCGAAGTTTCTAAATTTCATCAAATCGTTCTTATTGAATGATACCAAGTCTCCCAAAGTATCAACTTCTGCAGCTTTAAGACAATTCAATGCACGAACCGAAAGATCCATATCTACCAATTTGGTCTTTAATAACTGTCGCATGTGCAATGATTCCTCATCATAAGTTTCTGTTTGTGCGATTTCATCAGCCTCTAGTGTGATGCGCTCGTCAGAAAACAACATAAAGTGGTGAATCAGAACCTTGGCAGCCTCGGTCAACGCATCTTTCGGATGAATTGAACCATCTGTTTCAATTTCAAAAACCAATTTCTCATAATCGGTCTTTTGTTCTACACGAAAGTTTTCAATGCTATATTTTACATTCTTAACAGGTGTAAAAATAGAATCGACAGTAATGGTGCCTAAGGCAGAACCAGATTTTTTGTTTTCCTCAGCAGGAACATAGCCTCTACCTTTATCCAAGGTAATTTCCATATTGATATTCACTTTGGAATCCATATTACAGATAACCAAATCAGGATTCAATACTTGATACCCAGAAATAAATTTCTGAAAATCACCAGCAGTCAATTGTTGTTTTCCACCTATTGAAATAGAAACCGTTTCGGCTTCTGAATCATCTATCTGTTTTTTAAAACGTACTTGCTTCAAATTTAAGATCATTTCCGTTACGTCTTCTACAACGCCCGGAATTACCGAGAACTCATGCTCAACGGTGTCTATGCGAACAGAAGTAATTGCATGCCCTTCTAGAGCTGAAAGCAATAC
>Ga0114957_1001720_pt1 | contig 22812 bp, 18 predicted proteins | sample BantaG_FD_87175 | JGI IMG/M metagenome (GOLD analysis project Ga0114957, IMG submission 87175) | Marine algal microbial communities from Bantry Bay, Ireland - BantryBay_4 metaG | ecosystem: Host-associated > Algae > Red algae > Unclassified | place: Bantry Bay, Ireland | collected 2014-11-21 | reverse complement strand
TTTAAAGATTTACATATAAATATATACTTAATTTAAAACTCATAAAACTACAAAAAACTCATTTGGAAAAACGCTTGTAACTATTTGGAAATCAATTAATTAGAATTTTCGTTCAGATACTAACTATACAAAGGTAATTATCAAGAATCAAAGGGATTCCTTTTGCTTCTATTTTCTTTGTTAATTTTAAAATTAGCTATGTAAAACTTTCATTATCAGAATCTTACCAATACCATAATTTAAAATTTTCTTTTGCTTGCCCTTGTCTAAAGAAAAGTATGCCCAATTGGTAAAAATCCAAGCTAATGCTCACTTTTGGGTCTTTAATAATTAAGTTCCAAGCCTCCGTCATATCAGGCGACCAATGTATGTCATCAAAGACAAAAATCGACTGATCGTGGGCTTTTGCCAAACACTGTTTGAAATACCTTAATGTTGCTTCTTTTTGATGATTGCCATCTATAAAAACATAGTCTAGTTTTGCTATATCTTTTAGTATAACTCCCAATCGGTCATTAAAATTACCGATCTCTATAGAAATCTCCTCAGCTTTAAGTATTTCAAAATTTTCAGCTGCTACTTTGGCAATGCTTGCACAACCTTCTATAGTAATAAGTTTAACCTGCTCATTTCCCTTTGATTGATATAAAGTGCTAATACCCAAAGAAGTTCCCAATTCAAGCATATTTTGAGGCTTAAAATGATTGACTAGACGGAACAACAATTTTCCATAACGAGGTGCGATGCTTGTTTTTTGTGCAATATCACTGACTTTCCTAAGATTCGATTGCTTTTGCCTTTCTCCAAAATCATTTACTTCCAATTGTTCATGATTGCGAAGCAATTTGTTTTTCAAAGCTTCAATATCATCAAAAGCGTAAAAATGCCTTTTATCTTGCAGAACATTTTCAGCAAATTCATAAACAAAAGGAGAGTGAAGGTAAAACCGAGATTTCCCTTTTATTGCGTATTTAAACAATTCTATTATACGATGTGTCGAGTGCATTTTTGATTTAATACTTCAATCAAAATTACCACACAAAAAGACATTTACAATTAATTCAATGATGTTATTGAATAATATTATAAGAAAATAATGGATTATTATTGAATGCAACTATGGGTTTAAGTCAAACGAAATTATTTAGGACTTAAACCACTATGAACTGTAGGCTGGTATAATTCGTAATTGCACATTCATAATTCGTAATTATACATTCGTAATTGATTTCAGCAGGCTAAATTTTCATAATCAGGACGATCTGATACTCTGGCGTGGAGGTATTTTTTTAATACTTGCCCATTTTTCAGTATAAAAATGCCTGGCATTTGGAAAACATCCCCTTGTTCTTTCCCTATACCATGCTTGTCAATAACTCCGGCTTTGAAACCTCTTAGTAAAACTGGTAAACCAAAGAGTTCTCTGATTCCACCTCTTTTAAGATTAAATCTTTTGTAAAGAATTCCTTCAGGGTCACTGACTTGTGGAATGTCATTGAGTTTGTATTCTTTTAAAATATCAGTTGCAGTATCCTCATCTATCATATGAACGAGGACAATTTTGGTACCACTTATTTCAACTTTGTTGCGAACTTTAGCAAGGTCACTCAATGATTCTCTACAAAAAGTACATCCAAAATGTCTCAGGAAAACGACCATAGTAGGCCATTTTTCAGACATTTCTAGTAAATCCATTCCATTAGAAGCGTCAAACATATCTAAAGTGTAAACATCTTCTTGGCTAAAAATTTGAACCAATTTTTCATCATTTATATAATGATTTTGATAGGCTGACCACAAAATATAGGCAAAGGGAATAGAAATGGCGATGCAAGTTAAAACTAGCGGAATGATGTGAGTTATCTGAATGGTTCCTAAAAGGTAGGAAGTAATGCAAAACAAAGCAATAGATGCATTACCTGTTATTCCGATAAGAGAAACTATCCAGTTTTTGATAGGGTTTTTTGAACATAAAATATAAGCAAGTCCAATGGTTAGAATAAATATTCCTGAAATTCCAGCTAGTATAGTTGAAGAGGGTGAATTATCTATGAATGGTAAATAAAAAGATGGATAGATTAGCATGCTAAGTCCTGCGATAAGATGGTATAGACCTGTAAAAAGAATCGCCTTTTTCATCCAATCTTGTTTTAAATTATTCTCAGTCTTCATTTGTTCTCATTAAAGTATTTTAACCGTTGAATTAGTTGTTTTATTTATAACCAATAATACATAGTAAAGTGAAAAAAATAAGTTGAGCCAAAATTTACCGAATCGTCGAACCGTTCAGATTTTTTTGATTTACTACGGTTCGACGTCTCGATGGTCCGACATTTCGGCAAAAAAGTCAAGTCGGTCCGACGCTCGCGGTCCGACGATTCGGTAGCAGGGCTATCGAGTGTCGAATCAGGTTACTTTTTAACAACGGAAATCAGAAAAAAATGATGATAAATTGGTTCAAGTTATTCTTTTCACTTTACATAGCTAACATCCATAGGGAGATTTTGTTTAAAATTTGTTAATTACTCTATGTTGTAAATGGCATTTAATATGTAATTAAATAAATCTGAAAACATCCAAAGACCAGTTCCAGCAAAAAAATAATTGTCGGAAGGCTTACTCAAAATAAACATTAGTAAGAATATCAAAGAGGTGATTCTCAACAGCATAAGAATCCATTTGATAACTATGGGATAATTATCTTTCCTGTTAAAATAGAAGAGTTCGATGGTACACAAGCAGGTAATGACAATGGCAGAAAGGTGGTAGTAATTAAATATCAATCCAATAACAAAAAGAATTAAGAGACCTGTTCTATATATTGGTAATGACATATGAATGTTAACGGATTTTTAAGGAAGATTGCTACATTTTAGACATAAAAAAAGGGCAAAACCCATTTGCCCTTTTCTATAATATATGTTAAAAAAGTTGAATTCACTTTGAAGAGAATGATTCCTATTCGATCAAAGATTTGATGATAGCCAATACTATGTACAACAAAATTGGAGATCCAACACCAAAAATTGTAGTAATAATAAAGATAGCTCTAATTACGCTTGTACTTACATCAAATTTGTATGATAACCACGCACAAACACCAAAAACTTTTTTATTAGGAAACGTTAATTCATTCATTTTAATTAATTGTTTGATACATGTATTTCAACTATGTTTTTTAAAAAAAAGTTCTGTTAAAGAATTGAAATTTTTTACTTTTTCGTGTTTTTATAGTGATCTTATCAAGCAATAGAGTCTTAAATTTCAGTAAATTTGTTTCTTTGAATATTCAACTTGAATTTATATTATGAATAATTATATTTGTTTTTTATTGATAATGGGATTTTTATCTTTAAATGCTTCTGCTCAGGGCAAAAAACCTACAGATACTCATTCCGTAACTACAGCAAAAGAAGATCATAAAGGAATTGATTTTCATTATGATTGGGAAGAAGTAAAAAAAATTGCGAAAGAGCAGAATAAGTATATTTTTGCTGACGTATATGCTAGTTGGTGCGGTCCTTGTAAAAAATTGATCCGAGAAACTTTTCCAAATGAGAGAGTAGGAGATTTCTACAATGAAAATTTTATCAATTTCAAAGTAGATATGAATGAGACGGAAAACAAGAGTATGAACAGTATTTTCCGAGTGCGAGCTTTTCCAACACTTATATATTACAATCCTGACGGCGAAGAGGTCTATAGATATATGGGTTTTCGACCAGCAGAAAGTTTTATTCGTGAGGGACGAAGAGCCTTGTTTGACAAAGATGTTTTAGCTCAGTATGAGGAGGATTATAAAAATAAGAAAAATAAAAAATCTTCAAAGTTTCTTGCAGAATACATTAATTATATGAACAATGGTGGCGTGATAAAGCCAGATGTAGTGGAAACTTATTTGAATCTTCAGTCTAAGAAAGATTTGACGAATGCAACTAATACAGATTTAATTTTTGAGGCGACTTTGGATGTTAATTCACCATTTTTTAAAGTTCTTCAGGAAAACAAAGCACATTTTGAAAAAGATAAAGGTATTTTTGAAACCAATATGAAGATCAGAAACATGGCGATTATGAATGTTCAGACTGCCATTCAAGAGAAAGATGATTCTAAGTTTGATCAATCAATTAGTATTATTGAAGGATTGACTTTAGACAATAAAGAAATGTTGAACTTTCAGTTGAAATTAGATTATTATTTAAAAATGGAAAACTGGGATGCTTACAAAAGAGCGGCAAATGACTACCTCGCGGATAATGAACTAACGAATCACTCATTGTTAAACAATATTGCTTGGAATTTTTATGAACAAATTGATGATAAAGAAGATTTAGCAAAAGCGGAAGGATATGCAAGAGCAGCAATAAAAATTAAATCAGTATACAACAATCACGATACTTTGGCAGCGTTACTTTTTAAACAAGGAAAAACAAACGAAGGTAAAGAGATGGCAGACAAAGCAATAAATATTGCAAAAGCCACGAAGAAAAATTTTAAATCCACCCTTGATTTACTTGAAAAGTACGACCAAGGAATGTTGAAAGAATAACTTTACAATTTTTTTTTTCAGCATTCCCAATAATAAAACTTAAAATAAGTCCATTTTAAACTGTTATTTTGTTGAAAATGCACAGAATTTGGCAGCTTTTTTAATTTAGGCACGCAAATTGTACTATTTAGTGTATCTAAAGCCAAGATATTTGAAAAGCTATTTGTTTTTTAAACCCTCTAACTATGAAGCAGCAGTTATTAGTTTTACTAGCTCTTGTTATATTATTAACATTAATGGGATTGCCAATCATTCCTCATTTTAAGAATAATCCTATAACTCAATTTAAGAATAAGATAACAGGTACAGCTGAAAAGGTTGTAAGCAAAGTTTCCAATAAAGGAAGCGAGCTTGCTTCGACAGCCGCAGATAAGCTGGATAATACTGCTGATCAACTTGAAAATAGATCTAGGGAATATGGTGAATTTTCCGTAGAGGAACTTGCTGGAAACTCTGATCGATACCAAAAAGAGTATCAAAATACTGGATATGACCATGATTATAGAGATAATCGCTATGTTAGCAAAAGACGTTATAACAACGAAGATAAACCCAAAGATTATGTAAAGCACGATTTGAGATTGATTGACAGGGATAGGAATAAAAAATTGTCGGGAAAATCCTACGCGGATATTGAGGTTTATAATAAAGGAATTTATAACTCTGGTTATAGAGACATTGATATAGAAATTATTTCTTATGATAAATATGGGGATTTTTTAGGAAGAAGATACGAGCGTTTTGACAGTGAATTTTGCAAGGGAGAAAGCTTAAAGAAAAAGTTAGAAATTAGCAGAAACACTGATGAAATCGTTGCCTATATTGCGGGGGCAACGCCATTTAGTTGCAATCCAACACCACCGCCACCGCCACCTAATTTTACAGCATCTTCTTCTTGTGAAAGAGCCAATAATCGAGACATTCAAACTGAACAAGATTTCTACTATGAAAATAGCATACGCCAAGAACCTGAAGAAAATACAGGTGGTTGGTTTAGCAGATTTAGAAAGAAAAATCAACCAGTAGTGGTAGAAGAAGAGGTTGTTTATTATCAAGGGCCTACAATTTATCAAGAGTCTACAATAGATCTTGAGCGAATTAGATTGGAAGAGGAAGCAGCAGCAAAAGAGAGTGCTTGGAATAAATACAACGAGTATACTTCTAAGTCAACTGGCTATACTTATTCTGATGAATATATAAATCCTGATATTGAAGTTCCTGTTTGTAATCAGTGTACTAGTAGATCTTGTAAAAAATGTGCAAGGGAAGAAGAGAAACGCTATCAAAAAGCAAAAGAGATGTATGATAAATACGCTCATGAACTGGAACACTATAATCAAAAATGTCCTACTTGTTTGAAGTAGAGAGTAGGTAGACTATAGATTGACATCAAAATACAAATCAGTCATATTTATTTTTAGATTAATGGATTGCAAGTGAATTATTTGATCGATGCCTTCGAATCTGCTTATATTCCATAGGTCATCGCTGGTAGGTTTGTAGTATACTTCCACTAAATATTTATCTTGTTCAATTAATACATATTCTTTGAAAGAAGGGATTTGTCGGTAGAGAAAAAATTTATCGCTCCTGTCATACAATGCCGTTGAATTAGACAATACCTCAACAATTAGTGTGGGATTTGTAATTGAATTTTTATCGGATTCTGAAGCTTTAATTTTATCACAAACGACCATTGCATCAGGATGTACAAAGCTATTTTTTATAGAAATGTACAGTTTTAGTTCACTATTCAATGTTTTGCAACCATTGTTTTTGGTATTCAAACCATTTCTAATCTCTGAGTAAATGTTGCCACACAAAAGCCCGTGGTTTATTGATCCGCCAGCTAGTTCATACACTTTACCATCGAGAAATTCATGTTTAATACCTGTATCAATTTCGAGTTGGAGGTATTCCTCTATGGTGTATTTCGGTAATTTATGGCTTCCATTTTAAAATATTTATCTTTAAAATTACTCAAGTTTGGGATGAAATCAAAAAATAATTATGAGTTATAAGTTATGAATTATGAATTATGAATTTTTTGCATGTAACCGCATTAATCAATTACGAATTTTGCATATAACCACATTATAAACTTACAAAACTTGGATTAAACCTGGTTATCACGTCATTTCCATGTAATCTTAGACATATTTATACCATAATTTTCTTAAATTTCGTTTTCTTTACCTTATTAAAAGCGTCAAAAACAATAAATGTCAATTCAGGTCAACAATTTATCGAAGACTTACGGAAAGCAGAAGGCGGTGAATAACATCAGTTTTTCTGTGGACAAAGGGGAAATTGTTGGATTTTTAGGTCCCAATGGTGCTGGAAAAAGCACGACCATGAAAATGATTACCAGCTTTATTCCGCCGACTTCAGGAAGTGCAACTGTTTGCGGTTTTGATGTTGAAAAGGACGAACAAGCGGTCAAAAAATGCATTGGTTATTTGCCAGAGAGCAATCCACTTTATAAGGATATGTATGTTAAGGAGTATTTGTATTTTGTAGCAAGGGTGCAATCTTTGGATAATAAAAAGAGTAGGGTAGCAGATATTGTTGAGCGAACAGGATTGAGTTTGGAGCAAAGAAAAAAAATTGGTCAGTTGTCAAAAGGATATCGACAGCGGGTGGGTTTGGCGCAGGCAATGATTCACAATCCTGACGTTTTGGTTTTGGATGAACCGACTTCTGGTTTGGACCCAAATCAGTTGGCAGAAATCAGGGAATTGATCAAAGAGATTGGCAAGGAAAAAACGGTTTTGTTGTCTACTCATATTATGCAGGAAGTGCATGCTTTGTGTGATCGAATCATCATCATCAATCGTGGAGAGATTGTTGCGAATGATCAGACGAGTAATTTACAGCAAAGTGGTCAGCAAAATATTTATACCGTTGAATTTTCCAAAAAGATTGATCTAACGGTTTTCAAAAATTTTGTGGAGGAAGAATTGATAGAAGAAATCAAGAAAAATACTTTTAAAATATCAAGTTCAGAAGAAGTTGACAAACGCGCTGATATTTTTAAATTTGCAGTAGAAAATGATATGATTTTATTGACCCTAAAAAAAGAGGAAAGCAGTTTGGAAGATGTGTTTAAGAAGGTGACTTCGAGAACCTCAGTCACCGAGGATTAAATTAGAAACAAATGCGCATAGAAAAATTAGAATTAAAAAATTTCAGAGGTTTTGAGGAGTTGACGATCAATTTTCCTGAAAATAATGTAGCTGTTTTTATTGGTAAAAATGGTTCGGGGAAGAGTTCTATTTTGGATGCGATTATAAGATTGATAAAACCTCGATATGAAAAATCAATCAATTTTATAGGTTCGATTGATGTTAAGTTTGGATTCGACTATACTAGAGTTACTGGCAAGTTTTCAAATAGAGAAGAACCTATTATGGATTTTTGGAGTAACGTAACACGTAACAGCCTTGATCCTGACAATACAGAAACTCAAGTATTTATTAAAAGAGATTTTGATAAGTATTTAGCATTTCATTATAAGGATACCAGAAATTTTATTTCTGAAAAGTCAACAGATTATAAAGATTTCTTCCTTTGGTTTGTGAATAAAGAAAATATTGAGAATCAAGAAAAGATTTACTTGCAAGATTTAGAGTTTGAATTAGATGATTTAAAAGTTGTTCGTTCTGCCATTGAGTTATTTTTGGCTGAGATGGATTATTCAGGATTGAAAAAACTAAGAGTACACAGGGAAGTAAAAGAGAAAGATTTACAAAGCGATGATAATAAAGTATCTGAATTAAAAGAGCCAGAATCCAATTGGAAAATTGATGTTCATTCGTACTTACTTATAGATAAAGATGAAGAAACTTTCTATTTAGATCAATTATCAAGTGGAGAAAAAACTGTATTGCTAATGGTTGCAGATATAGCAAGACGATTGATAGGAGTTAAAGGAAATAAAAGTGAAAATATTCTAGAAACGGCAGGTATGATTCTTATTGATGAAATACAAATGAATTTACACCCAAATTGGCAACGCAAAATTTTGCCAGCATTGACCAAAACTTTTCCGAACATACAATTTATTGTAACAACACATTCGCCACAAGTGGTAAGTTCATTGGATAAAGAGAGTGTTTTTATTTTGAATGATTTTAAACTATTGGAACATAAGCCTTATACAAAAGGTCGTGATGCCAATTCTATATTGAGTGAAGTTTTTGGGGTTCCAAGATGGACTGAAGATGTTAGAGCGAAGATTAACAAACTGTATAGATTAATTGATGATGATAAAAAAGAGGAAGCATTGGCTGCACTTAAAGAACTGGAAAAAGATTTTGGTCCTAGCGACTTAGAATTGGTTAGGGCAAATATGTTTTTGGAATTTATGGAAGAGGAAGTAAATTGAAAAATATCAAACAAAACAAAATGGTAGGTATAAGAAATACTGCCAAATTATTGTGTTTTATTTAACAAAGAAATTAAATAGGTTGCAAGGATAGTATTGAAATAGTTTTGGGGGCTTTTTAAATAAGGGCAGTCCTAAACATTGAGGAGATCTCGTGTGCGAGTCCAACCAGATATTTTCTTCGGCTACGCCTTGAAAATTCTGGGATGACGGGAGTATTAATTCAGGCATTCAAGCATTCAGGCATTCAGGCATTTAAATATTGAAGCATTGTATTATTGAATCATTAAAGCATTAATTAAAGGTGTTAAGCATATATCTTAAAGAAATAAATACATTTTTCAGTTCGCTCATCGGATACATAACGATGGCGGTTTTTTTATTGGTGACAGCCCTTTTTAATTGTGTGTTTCCCGATACGAGCATATTGACCTTTGGTTATTCGACCTTAGATTATTTTTTCAGTACTGCACCTTGGATATTGATTTTTCTAGTTCCAGCGATTACGATGCGTTCTTTTTCTGAGGAGATTAATACAGGGACGATTGAGCTTTTGGCGACTCGACCTTTGACGGATCTACAAATCGTTTTAGGGAAATTTTTCGCAGCTTTGTCTTTAGTTATAATCTGTTTAATTCCCACTTTGATTTATTATTACTCCGTTTATCAATTAGGAGCGGAAGTTGGTAATATTGATACTGGGGCGACCAATGGTTCCTATCTTGGACTGATATTTTTGGGGGCGGCATTTGTATCAATTGGCGTGTTTACTTCAAGCTTGACCTCTAATCTAATTGTGGCTTTTTTATTGTCGGTATTTTTCTGTTTTTTCTTTTTCATCGCATTTGATTATTTGAGTCGATTGAATATTTTTTATGCAAAAATTGACGATATTATTGAGGGAATAGGAATTTATTCACATTATGGATCAATAAGTAGAGGCGTTTTGGATACCAGAGATTTGGTTTATTTTTTATCTTTTACAGGATTTTTTATTCTATTAACAAAAACTGCTTTAGAAAGCAGAAAATGGTAAATTTACATTTTTGACTTCGAGATTTAACGATATTCTGCGTCAAAAATACTCGTCTTAGACCACTAGGACTGCGCTTTTTTTCTTGAATATCGTCAAATCTCTTTGTCAAAAATGTAAATTTGCTGTTTCAATATTTTGTGTAGAGGAGAAAGTGATAAACCTATAATAAATTTATAATATTGGCTAAATCAAAAACACATAAAACCAAAGCTATTTTGGCGGTATTATTTGCACTAATTGTTTTGGTGTTGGTAAATGTATTGTCTACCGTTTTTCATACAAGGTTTGATCTTACAAAAGAAGGGCGATTTTCATTAACAGAAGCGACCAAAGATTTACTAATTGGGGTGGACGATGTTGTTACGGTAAAAGTCTATTTGGAGGGAGAATTTCCTGCTGGATTTAAACGGCTAAAAAATTCTACCAAGGATATGTTAGATGAATTTCGAGCTTATACGGGAAATGATTTACAATACGAATTTTTAGATCCTTTTGAAGGAATTGACGATGCTAAAGATAGAAAAGTAATCTATGAAGGTTTAATAAAAAAAGGTTTGTCTCCGCAAAGATTAATCGAAAACAATGACGAATATTCTGAGAAAGTTATTTTTCCTGGAGCGATTGTAATTTATCGAAACAAAGAATATCCAATCAATTTGTTAGAGGCTCAAAGAGGGAGAGCCGCAGATGAGGTACTAAATAATTCCATTTCATTATTAGAGTTTAAGTTTGCGAATGCCATTCAAAAATGTGTGCGGAATGGCAAACCGAGAATTGCATTTTTACAAGGACACGGAGAATTGAAAAATGAAGCCATTGCAGATGTGCAGTTATACCTTTCTACTTATTATTTGATTTCCTATCTGAACCTTCAAGAGTTTGACATTGTTCCACCACAAATTGATGTGTTGATTGTTTCTAAACCGACTGAAAAGTTTTCTGAGTTAGATAAATTCAAGATTGATCAATTTATAATGAATGGTGGAAAAGTGATGTGGTTGGTTGAAAATCTAAATATTGAGATGGACAGTTTGTTGCGGAAGGATGAATATTTTGCCACTCTCTATGATTTGAATTTGGAAGACATGCTGTTTAAATATGGCGTTAGAATAAATGACAATGTGATACAGGACATTCAATGTTCACCGATTCCGTTAGTTGTGGGAGTAGATCAATCTGGGAATGCTCAGCAACAAAAACTTTTTCCGTGGTTGTACAATCCAATATTTACCAATACCAATCAAGAACATCCAATTACGAAAAACTTGGATGCGGTGGCGGGAGAATTTGTTGGAACCATCGACACCATTAAACAAGAAGGTGTAAAAAAAGATATTTTGCTGACCAGTTCGCAATACACAAAAGTATTTTACCATCCTGTTTTGGTAGATCTTAATATGGTGAGAAAGGAGCCAAATAAGGCGGAGTTTAAAAAGTCATTTCAACCGACAGCCGTAGCATTAGAGGGACGGTTTAAATCCGTTTTTGAAAACCGTCTTGCCTTTGAAACCAAAGCTATTTTGGACACCATTGACGGATTTGAGTTGAGAGATTCCAGTCTGCAAACCAAAATGATTGTGGTTTCTGATGGCGATATAATAAAAAATGATTACGATAAACGAAATGATCGTCCTTTGCCATTGGGATTTGATAAATACACCAATCAGACTTTTGCGAATAAAGATTTTATACTAAACGCAATAGAGTGGTTGAATGATAATTCTGGAATAATAGTTTCCCGATCAAAAGATGTAAAATTACGCTTGCTAAATAGCGAAAAAGTAAGCGATGAAAAAAGTTATTGGCAGCTACTCAATATAATTTTACCACTGATCTTTGTTGTATTATTGGGATTTGTTTATAATTTTATAAGAAGAAGGAAATTTGGGTGAAAGTTGAAAGTTGAAAGTTGAAAACATTCAGGCATTCGAGCATTAATAATATTGTAACATTGAATCATTGAAGCATTGTAACATTAATAATATTGAAGCATTGTAACATTGAAGCATTAATAAACATTGAAGCATTAATAAACATTGAAGCATTGTAACATTAAAGCATTTTTTATATGGTGATTACGAAACAGAACTTTGATTTTTTAAAGAAAATTAAAAAGAACAATAACCGTGAATGGTTTGCGGAGAACAAGGATTCATACGAAGAGGCTCATGCGAATGTTAAGGAGTTTTCGAATGCTTTGTTGAAAAAGATGGAGGGTATTGATAATATTGAAAAGTTGAAACTGTATAGAATTTATAGAGATGTTCGATTTTCAAAAGATAAAACACCTTATAAGTCATCTTGGTCGGGTGCATTGAGTCGAGCAACGAAGCAATTGCGCGGAGGGTATTTTTATTCCATTACTCCAGGGGATACGATGATTGGTGGTGGTTTTTACAAACCCAGTCCTGCGGATTTAAGATTGATTCGAGATAAAATAGCTGCGGATGACAAGCCTTTTAGAAAAGTTTTGAATGCAAAGAAATTCAAAGCGGTGTTTGGCGAATTGATGGGAGACCAAGTAAAGACTTCACCAAAAGGATTTGACAAAGAGCACCCAGCGATAGATTTACTTCGATACAAAAGTTTTTACGTTTTCAAATCTTTTACAGACAAAGAAGTCTTAAGCGATTCATTTTTTAATGAAACGATAAAAACTTGGAAAGCCATAAGACCATTTTTTGATCTAATGAGCGATGTATTGACAACGGATATGAACGGTGTACCACTTTATGATTGATTGATACTACGGAGTGTCTAAATCTAGATGATCTCGCCAATATTTTGCAATCAACTCAAAGATTGTTTCTTTTGTTAACGGTTTTGTCATAAAGCCACTGATATCTGGGTTGTTTTCAATCCTATCATTTTCTGCTTTATAAAAAGTGGTTGAGAGCATAACAATAACATGCTCGGCTTTATTTAGAGGAGGCAATAAAGCATATTTATCCATAAATTCCCAGCCATTCATTTTTGGCATGTGGATATCTAAGAATACCAAGTTAGGAGCAAATATTTTTTTGTTATCTATTGATTTAAAATAGTCCAAAGCATCTATCGCACTGTCTTTTGTAATCAAACCTTCAATACATCCCATTTCCTTTATAATGAGTTCGTGGTAATAATTAGTTGGATAGTGATCATCTATCAGCATTAAAGATTTTAGCCTTTTCTTTACTCTCATTTCACTTTGATTTTAAAGTACATCACTTTATGATTTGCGAATATATTTAAATTATAATTATGAAAATTTAAATTCATTAAATTTTTACAAAAAATATTGTTTTGTCTTATTTTAAGCATAAATTGTGGCACTTATGTACAACAATGTATTTGTTTTTACATATATTAAATTTTAATATAAGTGTAAAATTACCTATAATTGGCATATTTAGTGAGGGGGATAATAAAATTAGCAGGTTATATCTTTCAAAATTTATGAATAACCAAATTCAATTCTATTATATGATAAATAAAAGTAATAAAAAATTAGATACACTTTCTATTTATCAAAGTTATATTTTAATTTTTTTTTTAATATTAATAAACTCTTTAGAGATTAGGGGGCAGTATGAATCTCCATATAAAACTTCCTATCAATTAGATATACCGTTGGCTACTATAGGGACAACGTCTTTAGTTGCAAGTCATCTTTGGACGAAAAAAAAATTAGGATTAACAGCAGAAGAGATAGCAAATATTGATGCAGATGGTATTTTTAAGTTAGATGCTAGAGTGATTAATAATTGGTCGCCAAAAGCAGCAAAGGTCAGTGATTTTGCAATGTTTGGTTCGATGGCGCTACCTCTAGCATTATTGGGAGGAAAATCTATTAGAAAAAATGTTGGGACAGTAGGGCTGTTAGTTTATGAAACGGCAGTATTAAATACTGCAATTACCGATCTCGCAAAAAATCTATTCAAAAGAAAAAGACCATTTGTTTATAATGACTTTGCTTCTCTCGAAAAGAAAATGGAAGTAGATTCGAGAAAATCTTTTTTTTCTGGACATACCTCAATTTCTGCTTCAATGACTTTTTTGACGGCTAAAATATTTTCAGATTTTTACCCCAATTCAAAGTATAAAACAGTTGTTTGGGTGAGTGCTGCAGCCATTCCCGCAATTACGGGTTACTTACGTGTTGCGGCTGGTAAGCATTTTATCACAGATGTAATCACAGGTTATGCCGTCGGTGCTTTGATCGGCGTCTTGGTCCCACATTTTCACAAAAAGAATAATAATAGCATAGAAGTAGGGCAGGGTGTAAATGATCAAAATATTCCTTTGATGTATGTCGTTTTGAGATTTTAGGGTTTTAGGACGGCGAGTATCATCTTTGATTGAGTTGTGTCCCCGCTGTCCGTTGCAATGTATGGAATAAATTGGAACGGGTTTTGGTCGTTTGGGGAGACGCGATGAATCGCGTCTGTACGGATGCTTCGTGGTGAATTATTCCCCAATCTTCTGTTCCAATTCATTCCATACATTTCCACTCGCATCGGGCGTATTTTCGCAAATCTAGCTGCGCTGTCGTTAATTTCGTCCTCCGCGCATCCCTTCCCCTAAAATTTTTGGCTCATGAAAGGATTTAGTGGAAACGTTGTTGGTCTTTGGTTATTGGTGGCTGTTGGCTATTGGCTGTTGGCTATTGGTTGTTCGCTATTGGTCAAAAGCTAAAAGCCAAAAGCTTTTCCACTAAATTCCTCCATGAGCCATATTTTTGATAATGTAGTGTGGACTAATGTTAGGTATATGAATTGAATTTCTTAAATTTATGAAACACTAACTCTAAAACCTATGTTGAATCAAAACTTTACAAGAATTGCACTTGCTATTTTAATACTCCTTTGTTGTATTACCACAAACGCTTTTTCTCAAAAAAAATCAAAGAAAGAAAAAAAGAAAGAAGCACAAATACAAAGTCAATTTGATGAATTATTGTATAGTTCTTTAAAATGGCGAAACATTGGTCCGTTTCGTGGGGGACGTTCTTGTGCAGTTACAGGAGTGCCAAACAATCCTCAACTATTTTATTTTGGAAGTACAGGTGGCGGAGTCTGGAGAACCAAAGATGGCGGCTCTTCCTGGGAAAATATTTCAGACGGATTTTTCGGTGGCTCTATTGGATCAATTGCAGTGGCAGAAAGTGATAACAATATTATATATGTAGGTGGCGGAGAAAAAACGGTTCGTGGCAATGTTTCTTTTGGCTACGGAATTTGGAAAACAGACAATGCTGGAAAAACTTGGGAGCAAATGGGTTTGAAAAAATCTAGGCACGTTTCACGAATACGGGTTCATCCCAAAAATGAAAACATTGTTTATGCTGCGGTGATGGGAGATTTGTATAAATCAAGTGAAGAGCGTGGTGTTTATCGTACTAAGGATGGTGGCAAAAATTGGGAGCGCGTTTTGTTTGCCAATGAAGATGCTGGTGCGGTAGATTTAATTATGGACCCCAATAATCCAAGAATTTTATATGCCTCTACTTGGAAAATCAGAAGGACACCTTATAGTTTGAGTAGTGGAGGAGAAGGTTCTGGATTGTGGAAAAGTACCGATGGAGGAGACACTTGGGAAAATATTTCAGAGAACAAAGGATTGCCTAAAGGTCCAATTGGAATAATTGGTGTGACAGTGTCTCCCCAAAACTCGGATCGTGTTTGGGCATTAGTAGAAGCGAAAGAAGGTGGCGTTTTTAGATCGGAAGATGCAGGTAAAACTTGGAAAAAAATAAATGACGAACGAAAGCTAAGACAAAGAGCTTGGTATTACACCAGAATTTATGCCGACCCTAAAGATGAAAATACCGTTTATGTAATGAATGTACGATTCCACAAATCTAAAGATGGAGGAAAAACTTTTGAATCTTTTGGCACACCACACGGAGATCACCACGATCTTTGGATTGCGCCCGAAGATCCAAACCGAATGATTGTAGGGGACGATGGCGGAGCGCAAATTTCTTACGATGGAGCAGAGAATTGGAGTACTTACAGAAACCAACCAACAGCTCAATTTTATCGTGTAACAACTGACAATCATTTTCCATACAGAATATATGCAGCACAGCAAGATAACTCGACTATAAGAATTTATCATCGTACAGATGGTGGAAGAATTAACAGTCAAGATTGGGAAACAACGGCAGGTTGTGAATGCGGACATATTGCCATTGATCCTATGGATGAAGACATTGTTTTTGGAGGATGCTATGATGGTTATTTACAAAGATTGCACCACAAGTCTAAACAGAGCCAAACCGTTAGTGTATGGCCAGACAATCCGATGGGACACGGAGCGGAAGGAATGAAATACCGTTTTCAGTGGAATTTCCCGCTTTTCTTTTCTCCTCATAATCCTAAAAAGTTATATACGGCTTCCAATCATTTGCATGTAAGTGAAGATGCTGGGCAGTCGTGGAAAATTATCAGTCCTGATTTAACCAGAAATGATTCGACCAAGTTGGTTTCATCGGGTGGACCGATTACGCAAGATAATACCTCCGTCGAATATTATTGCACCATTTTTTCTGCCGTCGAAAGTTATCATGAAGAAGGCGTTATTTGGGCTGGCTCAGATGACGGTCTGATTCACATTACAAAAGATGATGGTGAAAATTGGAGCAATGTAACACCAGGAGGAATGCCCGAATGGATGCAAATCAACAGCATTGAAATAGATCCTTTTAACGAAGGAGGATTGTATGTTGCAGGCACGCGTTATAAAATGGGAGATTATGAACCTTATTTATACAAAACAGAAAATTATGGAGTGAGTTGGACGAAAATCACTTCAGGTATAGATGCACAGCATTTTACCAGAGTAATAAGAGCCGATCCTAAACGAAAAGGTTTGTTGTATGCAGGTACAGAGAGTGGCATATATGTCTCCTTTAATGATGGAAAAAAATGGCAAGCATTTCAATTGAATTTACCTATTGTACCAATTACAGATTTAGCCCTAAAAAACGATAATTTGATAGCGGCAACACAAGGAAGAAGCTTGTGGATGATTGACGACTTAACGGTGATTCATCAATTAGAAGAATCTATAAGGAATAAAGACAGTTATTTATATAAGCCAATGTCAGCTTATTTGATGGATGGTTATGCGCCAGAAGAAGCCTCTAAAACGTCAGGGCAAAATCATCCAGGTGGAGTTTTGGTACATTATTATTTAAAAGAAGAACCAACTGACAGCACTGATATTAAAATGATATTTCTGAAAGGAAACGATACCATTCGAACATTTTCTACTAAAGAAAAAGAAGAGAAACTAAAATTGAAATGCGAAAAAGGAGGCAATGTTTTTAGATGGGATATACGTTATGAAGAAGCAAAAAAAGTGGACGGAATGATTTTGTGGTGGGCAAGCCTAAATGGTCCTCAAGCTGTTCCAGGCGAGTACAAAGTTGTGTTGGAAGTGGAAGGTGAAAGTCAAGAACAGGCATTTGAAATTTTGAAAGATGAAAGATCAGAAATGACCCAAAAAGATTTCGAAGAACGTTTTGATTTTTTGATGGATATAAGAGAGAAAATGACAGAAACGCACGAAGCGATTTTACAAATAAGAGAGGCGCGTGTACAGCTAAAAAATTACACCAAAAGAATAAAAGAGCAAGAAGATAAAAGGCCATTGGTGGATTTAGCTGAAAAAATAGACAGCAGTATGACAAAGATTGAAGAAACCTTGTACCAAACAAAGAATCAAAGCCAACAAGATCCCTTAAATTTTCCAATTAGATTAAATAATAAACTGGCGCATATTAGTTCTCTTACCAATGGAAGTGATTTTCCCCCTACGGAACAAATGCAGGCTGTTAAAGAGGAAATGTCCGACAAAATTGACGAACAAATCGCTGCTTTTAAAAATATCATAGATTCAGAAATTCCAAAATTCAATAAATTGGTGCGTGAGTTGAAGGTGGATGCGATTATATTGGAGGAGAAGTAAAAATTCAATGATTTGCTTTTTGGTTAAATGACTAGTTTCATATGGAGTGTTTTTTTTGTATGAATGTTACATAATCTTATTACGCTACATAAACCAAATTTCATCGATTTGTGTCCCAACCAAACAAGGTTTATATTTGCGTTATATAAACAAAAAATATGAACACTACTCTCCATAAATACATCAATTCCTGCAAATTCATTTTTGCATTTTTTAGTTTAATGATTGCCCAGCCAATCCTCGGACAATGCGATTACGAGCATCTAGGATTTATTTATTACGATCAATGTGATGGTGTGCAGTTTTTTTTGATTGAAAAATTTGACGGAACGATTGTAGATCCTTACATCGACATTAGTTTTGGATTTGGAATATATGGTGGTCAACCAGTGGAGTTTGATTATGTTATGGCAGATGTTACTTCTCCTTGCGAGGGCATGCCAGATGCAGTGAGCATAACATGTATAAGAGAGAGGTTTGATTTGGTAGAGATCTGCGATGAGTTTGAAGTGGAATTTATAGAGAGCTGTACTTATAATTTTGATTCAAGTAGGTATGAATACTTTATAGATGTAGTGGCAATTCATCCAGATGCAGCAGTTCAAAGTGCTGGGTTTTTTATAAAGGATAACAATACTGGACAAGTAGTTACCACTATAAGTGATACAATTGACATCGGACCATTCGAAAAAGATTCTTTGATTTCTTTAGAGGTTTCTATTGCAGACTTGCCCTTTTGCGTCAGAAGCTACAACGGTCCAATGGATATGTGCAACGGCTCACAACTGGAAATGTCTATATTTAGAGCATTTCCATTAGAAGATAGAAACTTGATAGAGTGGAGTACAGCCATCGAATTGTCAATTGATTATTTTGAAGTAGAGCGATCATTTGACCAAGAAAATTTTGAAATTTTCAGAACAGTAAATGCAGTGGGAGCGTCTAACACCATCACAGATTATCAAACAGTAGATTTGAATACCAATAGAGATACCGCCTACTACCGATTGAAAGCTTACGATTTCAATGAAAATTTATACATCATAAACAAAGTAGTAACCGTAATTCGAGAAACGGTTTTGGCTATTCCTGAGTTAAGTAATTATAGGGAAAATGAACTTAAAGTCTATCCCAATCCCACACAAGATTACGTTTATCTAAGCAGCTCGAATGCAACTGGCTTCGAGGTACAAATTCTAGATACAAATGGTAAATTGATTCAAGTGAAAAAGCCCGAATTTGAAACGAATAACGAAATGCAGATTAATATAGAAAGCCTTCCTAATGGCATCTATTTTATTAAAATAACAGACGGAATCAATGAGCAAACCTTTAAGGTTTTGAAAAATTAATTCAGCTCTTATTTATTTTTATTATTGACCTAAGTTTCGCAGTTTCAAATCAACCGTGCGATGGGAAGCGCGGAGGACGAAATTGGCGACAAAGAACCTAAATTTACGAAACTACGCCCGATGCGAGTGGAAATGTATGGAATGAATTGGAACAGATGATTGGGGATAAACTTGCCACGAAGCAATTCGTAAATACACGATTCACCGCGTCTCCCAAAACGACCAAAACCCGTTCCAATTCATTCCATACATTGCAGCGGACAGCGGGAAGACTACTTCATTGGAAATGATCCTCGCCGTTCTAAATTTTAATAATAAATTATAAAATTCTGCTATTAAATTTTTACATAGCCCCAGTTTTCACCACGTTCAATTCTATTTATTTGCATAGTGGTAATCCCAAACTGTTTGGCTAAAATGGTTTTTTTAGTTTTGCCATTCTTAAGAAATCTTTTGAGCATTCTGACCTTGCTTTCCGTTAGCTTTGCTCCTGGAATGCCTTTGATGAAATGATCGTAATGTCCTCTTTCTGTTCTTAGTTTTACAACATCTTCCTTCGTGTACCACTTTAAATTTTTGTAGTGGTTATTGGCTTTATTGCAATCAATATGAACCACATATTCATCGTTTTCCTCTTTAGGAACAAAGTGTTCAGCCACAAAAATATGAAGGTTAATTGTGTGAAATTTATTGTCTCTTAATTTCAATGGAACCATAATAAAGTCATAGTTATTTTTAGATCCATTCATTAAACGTTCTGTTCCTGAAGTTTTGTAAACACTCTTAATTCTTCCATGATCCGATATATAGTAATCACATCTTTTGGTTTCATAGCCCTCTTTCTCAAACTTCACCCAACGCTCATTCCAGTGAGATTTCACTTTATTAGTTTCCTCTTTCATTTCTAACATTTAATATTTTGTATTTCTAACTTGTCCTTACCCTATACTACTACCTAATCGGGCATTAACTTGCATTTATCCATTTGTAGAGATAACACAATAATGCCAATAACGACATCTGTAGAGTCGCTTTATTTAGAAGCCTTGAGCATTCTAATCATTAGCATGATATGTAAATTAAGTAAATGTTTGTTCCAATTAGGATTTTTACTTTAAAATTACTTTCAATATTATTTGATTGTAGGGAACACTTGAGATCAATGGTAAAATTTATAGCCATTAGACCAGAATGATATTTGAAAGTAAAACTGCTTTTTATACAACTCAATAACGGATAATACAAGTCTCCAAAATTAGAAAGCTATTGTTTATACATTATAAAGTGAAAAAAATATTAGTAGGTTAAGTATTTTTCTTTTTGCTCTAGCAATGTAGCAAATATATGTATACTTATCAATGATTTTTAAGATAATCTTAGAAAATCATTGATAAGTGACACTTTTAATAATTGAATTCATTGCATATGTTTAGATCACGACTTTATGCCAACGTCACAGTTTTTGATGTTATTACCCACTGTTTTACTTGATTTTCAAGCACTTTTAGAGGAATACAGCCTGGTTCAAGTATCATATTATGGAATTTTTTAACATCAAATTGCGCCCCTAACTCTTTTTCTGCGTAGGCTCTCAATTCCAATAAACGTATTTGACCAATTTTGTAAGAAAGGGCTTGTCCAGGGTTCGCCATATATCTTTCGATCTCAGACTCAATGGTTTCCAAAGGCTCTGCCTCATTGTCAATCGAGTATTGAATCGCTTTTTCTCTTGTCCAACCTTTTGTATGCAGTCCAGGATCTACCACCAACCTAATGGCACGGTGCATCTCTGCTCCCAGCATTCCAAAGTACTGATAAGGGTCTGTATATAGCCCTAACTCTTCCCCTAAAGATTCGCAGTACAATGCCCAACCTTCACCGTATGCACTGTACCATAAAGTTTTTCTAAAGGCAGGTAAATTTAAGTTTTCTTGTTGCAAAGATAATTGATAATGATGTCCTGGAATTGCTTCATGTAAAAACAGATCTTCATCACTATATACATTGTGTTTGGTTGCATCAGGAATAGGAATGTAAAACACACCTGGTCGAGTTCCATCTATCGAACCAAGACAATATTCGGCACTTGCTGATGCTTCTCTAAATTTTTCTGTCCTTCTGACCTCAAACGGAGACTTAGGACGTTTGTCAAATAATTTTTCTAATTGAGGCATCATTCTTTCGTGAATCTCATTGTAATTGTCAATGATTTGTTGCGGTTCTGTAAAAGGCATTAATTGCTTATTTGATCTAACAAAGTCAAAAAAGGATTTTAAATCGCCTTCAAAACCAATTTTTGCTTTCACTTTTTCCATCTCTGAACGCAATCGCTCAACTTCTTTTAATCCAAGCTCAAAAATTTCATCCGCGGTAAGATCAGTCGAAGTATATTTTTTGATACTGTGTTGATACATCTCTGCACCTTTGGAATAAGCATCAAAGCCGTGAGAATCTCTACCAGCAGCTAAATATTCATTTTCAAAAAAGTCAGCAAGTTTTTTATTGATAGGAATTATTTGCTCCGCAACCATTTTGGTATAAGCAGATTTGATGCGAAGCTTATCGCTTTCTGAAAAATCTGCTGGAATCAAATTGACAGGTTTGTAGAATAAATGCTCTTCAACCGTACCTTTTGACAATGCTACAAATTGTGGAATTATTTTTTTGATCAACACTTTTGGCAGCACAAAACCTGTTTCCATTCCTTTGCGCATATTCTCAATCGCAGTATTGCACCAAGCCATATATCCATCAACACGCATCAACCAATTATCATAATCTTGAGGTGTTTTAAATGGCTGCGCAGCAGCACCACTTGCCAACTGCCCCACAGTCAGATTTATAGACCACATCTGGTCAATTGGTGTAAGTTCTCTTGAAAAAGCCATACCCTCTAATGCAATTTCACACTCCCATTTTAGTACCTCATAACTTGTAACCTCCGTTTCATTGAGTGAAGATTTGTCAAATTCCGCTAGTTTCTCAAGGTTATTTTGGTAAAATGTTTGAGCTTCTTTTTTAAATTCAGCAGAAATATAGTTAGGAAAAATATGGTTAAACCTATTGTCACCAGCGTAAGTAGCTGTTAAAGGTTCAAGTTTTAAAGAGCCTTCATAGAAATCATGAAGGAATTTTGCAAAAGATTCATTGATGTTCATATAGTATTCTTTTTTTGAGAATGCAAATTTACTTAAATATGTTGGGCTTTTGATCTGCAATTTGATAAAAAATTAATTGTTCAGGTTGACTGTAGATTGTTTGAAAGATGTTGCGTAGTTTTAGCTATTGGCTTTTAGCTATTGGCTTTTAGCTATTGGCTTTTAGCTTTTAGCTATTGGCTTTTGGCTATTGGCTTTTGGCTATTGGCTTTTAGCTATTGGCTTTTAGCTATTGGCTTTTGGCTATTGGCTTTTAGCTATTGGCTTTTGGCTATTGGCTTTTAGCTATTGGCTTTTAGCTATTGGCTTTTAGCTATTGGCTTTTAGCTATTGGCTTTTAGCTATTGGCTTTTAGCTATTGGCTTTTAGCTATT
>Ga0114957_1001719_pt1 | contig 22814 bp, 37 predicted proteins | sample BantaG_FD_87175 | JGI IMG/M metagenome (GOLD analysis project Ga0114957, IMG submission 87175) | Marine algal microbial communities from Bantry Bay, Ireland - BantryBay_4 metaG | ecosystem: Host-associated > Algae > Red algae > Unclassified | place: Bantry Bay, Ireland | collected 2014-11-21 | reverse complement strand
CTAATTAATCTGCCATTCAATCCTTATGCCTAACAGTTATAGCACGATAGAGAATCAGATTTCTACAGTTTTTTTCACGCTAGTGTGATGTATCACATCATCGTGAAATTATCACATCTCTGTGATATCTATTGAAGACGGTTGCAAACTCTGATAAGATGCAACCATTATGTAGCACACAAAACCTGTTAGGTAGGGGCTAGATGCCGAGACAGAAACAAAAAGAACCTGCTAGCAATGTGGGTGTCTTCGCAGAATTACTAACTTTATATCTAGAACGAAAAAACGTTAGCCAGACACAACTGGCTAACGATATCCACGTGCAACCCAGTACCATCAGCCAATGGCTCAGCAGTGACCGCTTGCTCAATGACTCAAACCTGATTCATCAAATAGCCGATGTATTGAATCTAACACCTGACGAAAAAAATGCTCTTCTTTCTGGGTTTAGTATCGATCAACTAATTAAAGCAAATCAAGACTACATATACGGTGCCTCTTCTCCACAGGACTTATCGCCACTAGAGAACATCATAGAACAATGCGAAACCCCAATCCGAAAGGTAAACCCAAAGTACAAGACCTCTCTGTGGAGGCGAATATGGTAACAAACGCACACATTCAAAAATTACTCGTTAAAGAGAGCAGACACTTCAAGCAGCTAAACATGCCTAAAGAGGCAGATATTTTCAAGAAGTACGCTGACCAGCTTGAACATAGCATAGCGGAAGCCACCAATCAGGCACCTCGATCTGCGCAGAAAAAGCGATGGGATGCTTTGCCAGAGATGTATCCCGCGCTTGGCTTTGCGAGTGTATTTTTAGCTTTAGGTCTGGTCGTATTTTTAGCTCTTTCTATTCGTGATAATCTAAAGCCAACACTTTCGACCCTCCCCGCAGTTGTTACTACAGTGGAGACAAGCTCAGGATATAGGAAGATTAATATTCCCACAGACAGGAACATGTCTGGTCTTGATTTAAGTAGAGCCGACCTGAGTGACGCCGACCTGTTCAGAGCCGTCCTGAGTCACGCCAGCCTGTTTGGTGCCGACCTGAGTGGTGCCTACCTGACTGGAGCCTACCTGAGTGGTGTCGACCTGACTGGAGCCGACCTGAGTTTCGCCGACCTGACTGGAGCCGACCTGAGTGACGCCGACCTGAGTGACGCCGACCTGAGTTTCGCCGTCCTGAGTGACGCCGACCTGAGTGGTGCCGACCTGACTGGAGCCTTCCTGTTCAGAGCCGACCTGAGTGACGCCAACCTGTTCGGAGCCGACCTGAGTGACGCCAACCTGTTCGGAGCCGACCTGACTGGAGCCGACCTGAGAAGAGCGAGATATAGCAGTGGTACGCAATGGCCGGATGGGTTTGATTATCAAAACTCTGGTGCTATCGGACCCAACGCCGACCTGAGGAACGCCGACCTGAGTTTCGCCGACCTGTTCAGAGCCGACCTGACTGGAGCCGACCTGACTGGAGCCGACCTGAGTGGTGCCGACCTGAGTGACGCCGACCTGTTCAGAGCCGACCTGAGTGACGCCAACCTGTTCGGAGCCGACCTGAGTGGTGCGAGATATAACAGTAGTACGCAATGGCCGGATGGGTTTAATTACAACGCAGCCGGAGCAATATCTGCCGAAGAGTAATTAGCCAACACGCAAACTATGTAACAAAATCACCCGCTTACTATTGGCGGGTGATTTTTTGTTATCTGGTAAGCCCAACCAACTAATACAAGATTAGGCTGTCTGGCTCATCGTCTATTGTGTGGCCAACGCTATCAATTTGTAACGATAGACCAACGCCTTTTTGATATGCTATCATTAGACTCTGGTAGTCAAATCAATTCATTCACAGGAGATGATCCATGCGAAGGAAGATTATTACACTAGTGGTTATTGCGCTCATTGCAATCGGTGCGATAGCTGCACCCATGCTGATTGATGGCAGTACAGATATAATGATTTCTGGTCCGGGGTTAGGTTCTGGTGACGGCGGCGGCTAAATCTAGCCACTAACCAAATAGCAGTGCATTAACCATCGGCGTTATCGTCGGTGGTTTTTTATTTCCAGATTATTCGAAGTGGTAACGACTCACAAACAACCCCGTCATTGTCTCGATCTAGTTTATGAATATCACGGCCCACCGATTGCATACAGCTATCATGACACGCTTGCGCTGCACTCTGCGTACTGAAATCGCTACAATTACGTGAGTTACTAGAACAGGGGCAAACGGACGTATTAGGTTGCGGTGTGGCAGTGGGTACAGCGGTGGGTGTAGAAGTCGGTACTAGTGTGGCTGTAGGTGCAACTATCACAATAGGCGTAGAAGTCGGTACGGGCGTGGCCGTTGGTTGTGGGAATGATTTTATAATGAGAGGTATCATTATTCTTTTGCTTGTCTGTGCTATTGAGACTGGTACAAACACAGGCAAGCAAACAAAACCAATAATCAACACAAAGCCAAAGCGGATAAACAGATTTTTATTCATGGGGGATCTCCTATTGTGAGCCAACGTAGCGATGAAATATGTACCATGATATTGGAGCATTAGCGACAATCAAGGCTATCAAGATCGTGACAAACTCAGGCTGTTTTAACTGTATGCCAGTGATGAGCAGAACGTACCAGACGACCACAGGCAGCACGCACGAGCCACAGTATACATTAGTATCGTTTTTTCATAGCTGGACATTGTAGCGGGTTATGATGGGGCTGTAAATGGGATTGATGGGCTATGGGGGACTATCATAATCCATTTTTCAATTTTGGGTTACAGCCAAAAGAACGCGCGACTACAAAAAAGCCTTGCACCCGATTGTTGAGTGCAAGGCTTTTTATCCTTAAGGTCTGTCATAGCCATTACTTACGTACTGGCAATCTTGGTGAATCGTGAACTACTGCTCTACAGGAGGTGTCCCTCCTGGAGAAAGGCCACCTCCTGCCGGAATGGGCCCTCCTTTAAGATTTGTAGGATCAGCAGTAGTTCCATCTGGATACTTCCACGAACCGTCACGGCATGTTAGTACTATATAAGTAAACATGCTCGATGGCACAAAAATTTTAGCTCCGTCACTATATTTTTTATCGTCATAGTAGCAGGGCTCCGCAGCATATGCAGGCGCAACTGTAGACACGGTCAAAACTGCGGATAAAATGGTCAATACAAGTAATCTTTTTAGCATTTTTTCTCCATAATAATAATAAATGGCTCTACGAATAACAGACAGAATTCTAGCTATGACGTGAAATTCACCTAAATCGAGGATATCACGCTGCCAGAGCTTTAAAGTTCGGTCTTTTCTCAAAACAGTTCGGTCTTTTGAAAATTATTAGCGAGCCACTACTGACGATGGAGCGGAAGTTCAGATTGCAGGTAGTGTTCCATGTGGGGAGTGTACGGGGTTGTGGTTGTGGTGGCAATGGGATTGGTGACCCAACAAGCAAACTGATCAGATATTAGTTTAATTCGTAGACCATCTAATCTCGTATCGTACGTTACGACTTTCCTTTTCCCTCTTGCCAACTCAGAACAAACACACCCAGCAGCAGGACCACAGGGACCACCCAGCCCGCGGCACGTCCGGCCGTCGCTGCATTGCTACATTCGATTAGAGTAAAACCAGCGTTTAAGCATTCATCCATTTTGATATAGCCTATTTCTATTTTGGATATTCCACGTATCAAAATGTACCGCAGCCGTCGCGCTTATTCAATAGGTCTCATTTGCCATTGACCACCACCCAGCCTATAATCGGCTCACCCCTTACACACATCTACACACCTATGTACACCTAGAGTAACCCTATGGTCAAAAGAATTATTGCCCTTGCCTCGCAAAAAGGCGGAGTCGGCAAGTCAACGTCAGCCGTCGATCTAGCTGCTGGCCTAGCCCTAATGGATAACCGCGTGCTGCTGGCAGATATGGACCCGCAAGGGAATGCGAGCGATGCCACCTTGGGCAGAGTCGAATTAACCCACACTATCTATGATGTGCTCAACGAATCAACCACGGCCACAGATGCCATCTTGCCCGGCAAGCGCTTTGATGTATTGCCAAGTGACATAGACCTAGCTGGGGCAGAGGTTGAATTGATTCAGGCCATAGGCGGCGAGTCACGTCTTAAACGTGCGCTGGCTTCGCTTGAATATGATTACATCATCATTGATGCCCCACCCAGCTTGGGCATACTCACCATCAACGCGCTGGCAGCAGCCCAAGAAATTATCATACCCGTCAGTCCGGCAACCTTTGCGCTGAAGGGTGTCACGCGGCTCGAAGATACCATTCAAAAGGTCAAGCGTAATCTGGACCATGACCAGCTTCATATCCTTGGTGTGCTGCTAACCTTGACCGACAGCACCAATGTATCGAAAGACGTTGCCGAGGCTGTTAAGGGCCGTTATGGTGAACTGGTATTCGATGCCACTATACCCAGAAATGTGAAGATTGAAGAGGCCCACAGTCGCGCACTCAGTATCTTTGACTATGACGCTGACTCGACAGGTGCAGCGGCCTACCGTGATTTTACAATGGAGGTGATCAACCGTGGCTAAGAAGAAGAAAGAAACGGGTCTGGGTGCGGATGCCTTATTCCAGCCCATGAAGGATGCGGCCAAGAAACCCGAGTTGAAGAAACCCACCCCACCCAGAGAACCAGAATCCCCCAAGCCAGAACCCAAGTTCAAACGCAAAACTTACCTGATGACTGATGAACTAATCACCCGTATTGAGGCCATAGCCGAGGCTGAGAATGTTGGGATTAACGAGCTACATCGTTACTTGGTTGACCTTGCATTAACTCAGATTGAAGATGGGACGCACAAACTGAAAACTCATAGCACACAAAGACGCACCTTGGGTGCGTAGATGTACACCTAATGTACACATGTATTTGGGGCTTGACATCCATTTGATTAGTGTGTACTATGATGCACACTAATATCAAGGGGGTAATATGCAAGAAATCGCAAACAAAATATTTTCAATGACCGAGCTACGCCGAAAAACTTCTGAGGTTCTGGACCATTTGATTCACGGCCCCGTCGTAATTTCTGAAAATGGAAAAGCTCATTCTGTAATTGTTTCTGCTCAGGAATGGGATAGCATTGTAAAGATGCTAAGACGTACCGAATTTCTAGAAGATGAGATTGACGTACTTCGTTGTGAGTTAGCAGTAGCGCGGGGAGAAGTGGAGCTAGAGGATGTCCCAGCCGAATGGCAAGCAGTACCAGCTTAAGTATACGTCGGGTGTAAAAACGGCGCTTAAACTTTTGGCCGATAATGTTCGAGAAGATATAATCGAAGCCATTAACGAATTGACCTTTAATCCTGAACCTGATGATAGTATCCAATTGCGCGACCCATATGTAACACATCGTCGCATTGCAATAGGTAGGTATAGGATTGTTTACAAGGTCAAAGAAGAAGATAATCAAATATGGATTGTATCGGTCAAGAAACGAGGCCCAGCAACCTATAACTATCTAACACAAAACTAAATAACAGAACGGACCTGAAAGGTGGTGGAACACCTAACAGGCCCTTGTCCTACTGTTGAGCAAGCAACAGCGAGACCGCGAACGATTATAGCATAAGCTCACGTTCGCGCCTTCCTACGTGACTACACGCTCAACGGTTTAACCGTTGGGCGTTTTTTTTGTTCCAAAATATGAGGTGATTTTATGACAGATTGTTACAAAGGTAAGCACTACAAGACCGCCGCCCAGCTGGGGCACGCACGCCAGCCGCCAAAAATAACGAGGATCCCACCACAGGAGATCGGAGCCTTCCGGCCGGACGTGATTCAAGTTCCGGCCAGCACCAAGGGCAGCCACCAAGACCGCGCCCGGGCATTCCAGATTCGAACCAAGCATGTGAGCATTGCGGCCAGCCTTGCCAGCGTTCCTTTGGCCGTCGTTGGGTTCTCTGTTCCTATCCTCTCCCTACCAATATTGCTTTGGCTCTTTGGCACTTACGCGGGCGTGTGGTTCCTCAGTTTCATTCTGGACATGGCAGCCAGCCCAGACGGGATCGGATTGATCAGAACGTTGTATGAGGCTGGAGAGGTCCGAGCCGAGCGCAAAGAGCGACACAAGTACTATAGGAGTCAATACAAAAATGAGTGATTTGGGAGACAGAAAAAACGGGATACGCGGCAACGGCCCCAGAGGTGGTGGGGGCGGCCGTCGATCAATCATTGCCACCAACGTTTCACGCCAGACCAACCGCGCCAAGAAAGCCGAGATTCTTAACGAGGCATTATTCGAATTCGTTGTGCTGCTATTCGAGCGTGACGATGTGGGTTACACCAGCTTTGATTTGGATGGGCGGATCCTAATCTGCGCGCCCTGGTCAAAACGTAACCACCGGCGCTGGGGCCTACGTCGATTAGAAGCCAACGTTCTGCGCCATATCCTGATTAGCGAGACCAAGAACGAGAAACGCGAACCGCTATTCATACTAGATAACTTTCACTGGTATCTGAACCTAGCATACCGCGGCAAGTCCCAAGCCATGGCATGGGTTGAGACAATCAACATTGATGCGAGACGATGGGAGAAAGGCCGTTTAGCTGTGACAGATGAGAAGGCGCGGCAGTGGGCCAACTAACGGGGCTTACGTTGGAGCGCGTCTGACAGCTTAGAGGATGGCTGAGCCGGACACGTTGCCCCGATATGGCCTATATGGGGTAGATGTTTATTAATTGAAATAAATCATATAAGGAGCTTTATAAATGAGAATATCAGTAGGCTTTGCGGGACTGGTTTTGGTGGGGTTGTTCGGTTGGAGATTAGGCTCGACACTTTCACCAGACGCGCTGGGGCTGGCAGTGGGGATGCTCTTTGGAATACTGGCAGGGATACCCGCTTGTTTGATGGTTCTAGCGTCAAGGCAGCAATCAGATCAGATGTACCAGCAGCAGCAACGACGTAATGATTTGCACGATGTGCGCAACCAATATCAGCTACGGCCACAATATCAGCAACCACCGCAGCCCATATTCATTGCACCGTACATCGAACATGGTACACGTGGGCAGCAGATAGAAGATGCTCTTCGTGCTGCTAGGCTCTACGGCCAGTGCATCAAAGAGACCGATTGCGGGGACCGTGCTGTCTATGATTTTGTGTTTCAGATAGGAACGAAAGTATCGCACGTTAGCCAGTTCTGTGAGCACCAGTTAACAGGGATGTTAGGCGCTCAATTCAGAGCCACACGCGCGGGGAGCATGATACAAATCTTTGAACAAAGAGAAAGGGTACAGTCACTTTCGACGGAAACTGTACCCCAACGAATCGCCACAAATCAATATAACAATTCAGAGGAATGGTAACACATGAATATTGAAAGCATTAAGCAGCTACAACTACCAACTATCAAATCGCAACACCTTGTCACTGGTCTAGCAGGTGTATTCGCACTGGTCAGTGTTCAGAATATCGCCCACTTCTTTATTGAACTGCACCACCCATTGATCGCCAGCTGGACGTTAGGGTTGGCAATCGGCACCGCGCTTGTTGTGCTTGCTCATCTTCTCTCAGAGATTGACATGCGAGAGCGTAAAGCATTCCTCGGGCTGCTATCCGTTACGCTCATCCTAGTCACCCTATCCGGCATCATACAGGGTGTGAGTTACTCCAAAGAGTTGGGCATGATTGGCTACGTTCTTGCTTTCACGTTGGCCGCTACTGGTGAAATCGTTTTGCCCCTCGCCCACAGTTGGCACGGTGAAGCCAAGCGACGGCAGGCCGTCAATGATGCAGCTCAGCGAGTAGAAGAGATTGCGGCCGAGACCATGATCAAGGTCATGAGCTCGACCGACACAGCCAAGGCCCAGCGACAGGCAGAGAAGAGAATCGAGGCGTTGATTGTCGCTCACGTTGACGCAACCGTGACGCGGTTGATGCCGTCCGGCTCGACACCAGCGCCAGCGCCGGAACGCAGCGCGCCCGAAATGTCGGACACCCTCTCACCATTAGGTGTGGGCGCACACGTTGACGACATGACACAGGCCCGCAGCGACAAAGCCACAGGACGTCGCGCCGAAATCCTTGACGCTGTTGCTGGTCAAGATGTCGGCACGTTCAAGCATTCAATGTCGGATCTGTATGGGGTTAGCGTGCGCACGATCGAGCGCGACTTACAAGCATTAGAAATTAATGGGCGGGTTGTTTGTAATGGGGTGGTGATGCGAGCGTGAAGGTCACTGGCCGGATGCACGCGGTCAGTGATAGGAATCTGTGATATGCTGTCGTTCAATTAGCTCATATGTACTAATTATATTATAGTGTCGTCAGAATAAGTTTCCTAACGGGGGCGACACTAACGTTTTGGCGAATAGCCGAGACGAGCGTGTCGCCCCTTTTTTAATTCCGCCAATGCCGCGGACGCTTTTCCGCCAATGCATTATTCAGTAACTCGCGGTATAATTAGGGTATAAAATAAAAAAAGAACCAGCAGAGTGTTCCCGTCAAGAAAGTTCTGCTGGTTCATTAGACAGACCGCTGTTGGAAGCGATCCAATGTATACGTAACGCATACGTTGATAAAGTCTACCACATATTGGTAGATTTGCAACCACCTAATTTGCTTCCAACAGCTATATGCTGAAAAGGCGATCTGTCGTTAATCGACAGATCGCCTTTTTTATTTTCCCCCTATCCCAACAAAAAAAGGGCTCTTGCCCTTTCAGACAATAACCCTTTGAATGGTTATGACCTCAGTATCTTGGCGGAAATGAGGCTCACAACTATTCGAAACACATGAAGAGGCACTTCATGAGTACGAATGTACCTACTTTACCACAGCCCACCAACAGCAATCAAGCAGGGGATCTTACAGATTCTATTCTCTTCGATGAGCTGCGCGCCCACCTTCACCGCGGCGCACAATGGGCTTACCTTCACCTAATCCACCCAACCGAAAAGTACACAGCAAAAGACGGGACCGAAAAACCGCGCTCCCAATCTCTTTGGTATCCAGCTGATCAACCGCTGGCGGTTCCGGCATGGGCTAAAGGGTACAACGTTTACTTTGGGGTACACGCTGCAAGCCGCAAGGGTGAACAGTGGCAACGTACCGCTATTCGTGAAGGCAAGCAGTCCCCGCGCGTATCCGTTATCAATAGCTTATTTGGTGACTTCGATTTTAAAGACTTCGATGGTGGGAAGTCGGCAACGATGGAGCATATCCTTTCATTGCCAGCAATGCCGTCAGCATTGATCGAGACAGGCGGGGGATACCATGCATACTGGCTATTAGATGAACCGCTCTATCTGGACAGTGACGAGGCCACCCAGCGCGCCAAAGACCTGCAATACCGTTGGTGTGAGTTCATCGGCTCCGACCCGGGCGCGAAGGACATGACCCGTATTTTACGTGTGGCTGATACTACCAACCACAAAGCCAAGTACGCGCCGGACTTCCCAACCGTTCGCTTTGTTTCCTCACGCATCGGCACCCCTTACCCACTGGCCCAGCTGGAGGCCTTACTCCCCCCACCACCAAAACCCAAGCCCAAACGCGTCTATGATGAATTGCCCAGCAGTGAAGTAGAGAAGGCGCTATCTCACCTTTCAGGCCCACAGTCCTATGATGTGAGCTTGTCTATTCTCATGGCGCTACATAGCGAATATGGTGACGCTGGAATAGATCTTGCTAAGAAGTACCTACACTGGCAGCCCACGAACGGCGAAACAATCGCCAGCAAGTTTGCCGGCTTTTCTGATGATGGGCTGGTTGGAATCGGGACGCTCTTCTTTCACGCAGCCCAGCATGGTTACGAACGCAGCGAAGATGTAAAGTCATTTTTCCCAAGTGAGCAGTATAAAAGCCGCGCAGAGTTTGAGCAGTTGATCACCAACGCGCGGCAGGATGTTCGTACAGAGTACTTTGGAAACCACGTACCAACACACCTACATGCACAGTATCAAGATGGGCGCACCGTCTACCGCACCACAGGCACAGACAAGGCCGTAGCGTCTGCATTCCTTGACCTATGCCACCGCCACGGCAGCACCGAGATACACGCCAGCAGTAGAGAGTTGGCAAAGTTGGCAGGGGTAGCCAGCCAGCAAACCGCAATAAACTCCCTCAATCGTCTATCAGGTTGGTTTGTTGAGATAGTGCAGAACGATGAATCAAAGCCCACAGATGCCACCATATGGCGTTTAATCTGGGCCCCTGCTATTAGATTGGACACAGCTATTAAAGAAGACGGAACTACTGTGTCCAATCTAATAACGGCAGACCTATTTGGCCTATACAAATCGGCGGATCCCTTCTTAGTTGGTAGGTCCAAGACAGCCCAGCGGCTGGAAAACGAGATAAAACCGCTAGGAAGGAATGCCTTACTGGTACTAGATGCATTAACCGAGTGCAACGGACAGACCCGCGCGGCGCTGGCCGAGTCTTGCGGTATCACCAAATCATCCGTTTATGCAGCGGTTCGAAAGCTTCGGGACTTTGCACTAATAGAAGCAGATGAAGAGCGGCAGATATGGTTGGAGTCAGACTGGCTCGACGTTCTAAGTATGTTCGTGCCCAAGATGACGACCTACAAACTGATCTTGGAACGCGAGGACCGACACATCAAAGCGCAAGTTGCTTACTGTGACAAGCTGCTAGCCCAGCCCACCACAGGCCCAGACCAAAAGGTCCAGCTGGTCCGGCGCAAACGTCGATTGATGGCTGAGCGCATAGCGATATTAGAGCAGCTGCACGAAGAGATGGACAGCAACCAGATAGAGCGTCTTATGGTTGATAGCTACATTGCCCAAGGTGATAAGAAATCACGGATTGTAGCAGCAGCCCAGCGGGAACGTGAAGAGATTAAAACACAGGGATTCATTGATTATCTGCTCATCAAAGAGGGACGGCAAACTATGGCCGAAGAGGATGCGGCCGCAGAGGTGCAATCATGACCACCACCACTGAGGGCATCCACCGCCGCAAGTTTGACGAGCTGATTGATCGGCCTCTTCTGCAGAAGGATGCGGACCTACTCGCCAAGCTCGCCAAGCGGCTGGGCATCGCTATCGAATGGCAGCATTACGAGTTGGCTGATGGACGTTGGCAGGATGGGCGCTATCAGGCTGGGGACGAATTGCCACCACCAGCCGACGACGACCCGATCATAGTTGAGCAGTGGCCGCAGTATGAGCAGGTAGAGTTGGCATGATAGCCAAGCGCGACCAGGCTATTAAGAGATTCATAGCAGAGGCGAATTGATGAACTGGAAAGAACACGAGCGCCGGACGGCTCGACGATTAGGCGGTGAGCGCGTGGCCGTGGCCGATAGGCGCAGCGATGCAGATGTATTGCACCCGCTATTGAGCATCGAATGCAAGCACCGCAAGAAGCTGCCAGCGTGGTTGTTTGATGCAGTAGGCCAAGCGGCCGCAGCCCATAACGATAAAATCCCCGTGGCCGTTCTGCACCAGCTGGGGCAGAATAGCGACAAGGATTTATGTGTTGTGCCAATGATTTTCTTTGAGCGATTAACTAAGGCGTTTGAGGATCTTCGTCATCTTGAGGCGACGCGTCCTGAGTTATTTGATTAGCCGCTCTGTGGTGAGCTTGCACACTACGAAGCAGCTCTTCCATATCAATCTTCTCAGCTGACTCCGTTTTAGGTCGAGGGTAGCGGAAGTCCCGCAGACTATCGAACGCGCGCACGGAACCGTTATTCTCGCAGCTCATTGCCACCCTGTCGATCATCTTTGCCCACCGTTCCGCAGTAATAACACCATCGAAAATCTCGTGCATTTCTTTCCGGCCCAATGGCCTGCTCTCATCATTCAAAACAGTGAAGACCGCCCCCGGTCGAGGCTCACTTCTACCCTTCGCTGCTTGGTTTCCCTTCGTAAAGCGCCCGCGGTTGTCTTTATCCGTTGCAGTTCCGTTGTTTTCGTTCGATTCCATAAGTTTGTACCTCAAATTAACATCACTCACAGCGCCCCCACTATGGGGTACAGTCGCGCTATTCTTCGTATATCCATTGTATCATGGGGGCGTCTTTTCCGTAGTCCGTTCAATACGGTAGGGTCTGATCAAAAAGCTGGAAGGGTAGGTTCCCTAATGAATTCCTACCTACTACTGATGATCTCCCCCCTATCTAATCTGTTCTGCTCTAGTCTCTTGGAGTCCATATGCTAAAACTACTAACCACCACTACCGCCACCCTAACCCACGAACCAAACCGCCGACCGAACCGAACCACCGAACAGAACTACTTCGTTGCCTACAAATCCAACCTCACCCAATTATCAGAGAGAGAATACTTCTGCTTAGATTCTTTATTCGCATCCTATGAGCAGGACATACCCGCTGATTACGATGACATAGCATTCAGCGCGTGGGACTGGCATACGCTCGCCAATGGTGGCGTTGACAATACGACGCTGCGTGTTCTGGTTAGTCGGGTCAGGAAGAAGATAAGGCAGGTCTCAGACCGTGAGCACATCGAAACAATCCGGCTCGGTAAAGGAAGCGTGTCCCCAATCGCCTATCGTTTCAATCCTAGAGGAAAGCCGCTCGCCGCTGGGCAGAAAAGCTAGGGTCCAAGCTTTTCAATCTCAAGCGTACTGGTCACGGTTCGGTCAAGACCGCAATTTGTAGAGCACCGCAGCTGGAGCCATGACCAGCGCCGACACCAACCACCGCAGCCAGCGCCGAGCCGCCCGCGTTCAAATTGCAATCTGGACCTACTCATCCTTAATTACTCAGAGAATGGCAGCAGATCGTCAAGTGTGATCTTACGCTTTAGCCTTTGCCGTAGGTAGGGGATCAGCAGCTCCATTATATCCAAGTCTACGCGCCGCGCTTGATTCTCTGCCATTCTGATAATAACGTTCTTGCTTACACCGATATCATCGGCCACGCGCGAGGGCGCAAGCTTATGACCCGTTTTTGTCCTGTACTCTTCGAGCAGTTCAGCTAGTCTATATTGAATCATTTCTATTGTCCCTTGGTTGTGATTAATCGCTACCCTAAAAGATATCACGACCAATTAGTAAAGTCAACAATGTGTTACTTTTTTGTAACACTTTAAGGCATATTGCCTATTGATAAAAAGTAACACATGTGTTATAATTCTAGTGCAGTAATCAATACAAACTCTCACTAGTTATAAGGACAATAGATACATGATTACATTCGAAGATATGGCAGTACAGGTAGGTGATAGCAACGTCACAATAGGCGCATGGTTTATGCGAGATGAGAACGATGAAGAGTCGAAACGCTTCACACCCGAGAACGTTGTCATGCCACGTGATGAGGCAATCGCAATCGCAATTGCTAAGGCGATACTGGCAAACGTCAGCTTTGAAGAGACGCTCGACGACTACGCCGACCGCCGAGCCGCCGAGCTTGACGACTATGCTTTTGTTCTGGATTGCGCGCAGGACATCAGCTTCTAATGAGTGACACAAATAATGGGGGACTGGTAACGGTCCCCCGCTCTACACTTGAACAGTTACACGCTGAGCTATCAAAAACAGATGCACCCCAAGATATGCAGATAGCCGGAACATTGATTGTACTTGAAAGACTATTAGGTATTGAGCCTGAAACATTTGAGATTGACGAAATGCTCTATGCCAGTGAGCTAGAGCTAGACAAAAAACGAGGTTTTGGAATATGAGCAAAGTAATTATGGACATGGCAAACGGCGTAGCATCTTTGAGCGATTCGCTCGACATGGCAACCGATGATTACGCGCGGGCAGTAAGTAACACTGATGCATTGCGATCAACTGTCACAGAAGCAAAAGCAGATTTTATATCTGTGTCTAGTGAAGTGATTTACGAAGCTACAATTTTGTCACGTGGTAAAAGCGGTGATGGTCCGTTGTCTGGTATTGCCGCATCGAATACCGCAGCGATGAAAGCAGCACACCAGCATGTGGTGAACAGTTCGCCGGATTGTCGCAAACTTCGAGACGAGATTGATGATCTATCCAATCAGCATTCATCTGCAGAGGCCGCAACAGAACAAGCATTACAGCGTATGCGCTCACTACGTACCCGATTAGAGGCAGAGTCAATCGTACTGGCAGCACTCGCCAACGTTAGCAAATAGCATTCAATCGGTCCGGCTCTGCACCACAGGGAGCCGGACCAAAAACATTAACGAGGTAACACATATGACAAACGCACTTGCTACACTCGACAAATCAGAGATTGAATTAACGACAGCCCAAGAGCTTATCATGGCTGAATCTCAAAATGATGGGGATGCATTCGATGTAGTTGCGCCCCGTCTTAAGATGCCCAGCGGTGGCGCTCTCTTCTTTGACCTTGACGGGGAACCGTTGAAAGAAGTTGATTGTATTATTGCAATCAGCCAGAAGAGCCGCGCATACTGGCCGGACAGTGAGACCATGGGCAAGGCTCCGTTATGCTCTTCTCCAGATGGCAGCACAGGATTATTCAATCAAGAAGATGAAGAGCAAACCGCCGCCGCTGATCTGGTTGAAGTGAAGCATCCGGCTATAGGTCTACCAATTGAGGATGCCTACGATTGCCGCCAATGTCCGTTGGCTAAATTTGGTTCTAGTCCCAAGGGTGCTGGTCAAGCATGTAAATCTCTACGCCGTTTGGTTTTGGTGATAGATGGCTATACAGTACCTGTACTGGCAACCTTGCCACCAACTAGCCTACGAGCATTCGACAGTTACGCCAGCGCCCAGAAGTCGAAGCGCAGCGCTTACTTTGCTTGTCGTACCAAAATGACGTTAGACGAAAAGGTCAACGGTGCTGGTATCAAGTATGCTGTTGTGAAGTTTGAGAAGATAGAAGACATCACAGATGATGACACCCTTCTTGCTATCACTGATGTACGTCAGGAATACCGCGAGTTAATCGCAACGCTCAACATTACAGCGGATGAGTATGACGCCAGTTGACGCCGCGCACGTGATTTGTTATCCTCTTGATATTCTTATAGGTTGTGAGAGACCTATTTGATTACTGCAAAGAGGGACCGACGATCAGAAATGGTTATCAGTCCCTCTTTTTTCTTACCAATTATTGTATCGGATATTTTACCCGTATCGGATACTATCGGAACCGGAACCATGACCAACCAACTAATGACCATCGACGAGCAGCAAGCCGCCGCTATCGTCACCATGCGCCGCGAGATGGGGCAGCTTACCCGAGCCGCTGATCTCTACACCGCCGCCACCGTGATAAAGGATTACTTCGATCGTAAGTCCGAAGGGACCCGGCGCGCGCGTCATGCAGACGTTGACACCTTCACTCACTTTCTAAACGCCGGAGACATCGACACCACAGGATGTAACTTTCAACAGAACGCCGCCTGCTGGTCAATCGTGACGCATGGGCTCTTAACCGTCTATGTTAAATGGATGCTCGACAATGGCTACTCGACCGAGAGTATTAACCGCAAGCTCTCAACCGTGAAGATATATTGCAAGATGGCCACGAAATCCGGCGAGCTAGACCCAGCCGAGATGTACATGATCGGGCTAGTCACTGGTTACAGTGGCATCGAGGGGCAGCGCATCGACGAGACCCGCGAGCAGACCAGACAGCCGGACACAAAGAAAGCCAAGACAATTCTATTAACACCAGAGCAAGCCGCCCAGCTGATGGAGCAGCCCAACACCGCCCAAGGTCGGCGCGACCGCGTGTTACTCACAATCTTATTAGAGCATGGGCTAAGAGTCTCAGAGCTGGCAATCCTCACAAATGAGAATCTGGCCCACGTGGAGCCGGACACTGGCCGCAAGGTGATGCAGTTCCACCGTCCCAAAGTTGCTGGCTCCGACAAAGAGCGCGGCCGTCACATCATCACAGCACCAACGCTGGCAGCATTGAAGGACTACCCAGCACCCACGGCCGCAGCTGATCAGATACTGCGCGCCTCTTCCAAAGGTGGACACCTTGGCAAGGCTGGCATGAGCACCCGATCAATCTCTATTCGTGTTGGCAAGTTGGCCGAGCGTATCGGGGTGCCTGGACTAAGCTCTCACGATTGTCGCCACTACTGCGCCACCGTCATGAGCCGCAAAGGGTACAGCGTAGCCGAGTTGATGGAATGGTTCGGCTGGACCAACCCACGTACAGCAATGCGCTACGTCGAAGCACAGGAGCAATCAGAGAGATACAAAGGGTAGAACTTTACCTATTGACCTGTAACCCTACAATTCGAAGCCCTCAGAGCCTCTCTAAGAAAAATAAGGATTCATTTACATGAGCTATAACCCAACACCAGAATGGACAGGCAGGATTGCCATACCTGACGCCGTTGTCTGCCCAGACTGTGGGCAACAACCCGAGAACTATTTCTCTGTGATCGAATGCATCTTTCATCATGACTACTATCACCCGCAGCATGTACCAGAGTTTCTGATTTTTACATGTAGCAATCCGGAGTGTGTTCGATGTGATAATGATTTTAGATACAAGACGAAAGTTACCGTCAATTTGGAGCCAGCCGAATGAGCCAACTATACCGACCAAGCAACAGCACCGAAGGCGACAACTTCATTAACAAATGGTGCCACACTTGCGCACTATGGGACCCACAACCAGAGATGCACGGATGCAAAAAAGATATCATCGATCTATCTTTGGTCTGTAGCATAGATGATGAGATGTACCCCAAGGAACTTGTCATAGAAAACGGTACGCCCAAATGTACCGCGCACATTCGATTTAGAGTAGACCTCGACCCAAAGGGGGATTACCTCGACCAGCCCGACCCGACCGCAGCGGCCAGAGCCGAAGCACAAGAGGCAGCGGGACAGAAGAAGCTATTTGACTCATGACCACAGCCCAGATAATTGAGGCCCTCGCCACCACAGGCCACATGATACAGATTGAGTTGATTGACGATGGGGAGTACCTGGTCAGTATGGAAGCCCCACCGTCCAGTGATTATTTAGAGCCATACGATGGCAGCAATATTGATGATATCTTTCAGCAGATACGGGCGGAGATATTGAGACCGTGACTCAGCCGCGGCCGTGGCCAACGGTCACAACCTAGCGTTACATGGCCCCCGGCGTAAAGATAAATTATCAAGCCTGGCTTCGTGTAAAGCACCCGACCATAACGATCTGGTGCTTTCTAAAATTTGTTGAGTTATTCTTGTATCAATGAAATTAACCAGTTACTTAAGTCTGAATACTCATCTAGTGATATCACTAAGATAAGCCAAAATGCTAAAATTTTGGAGAGATGCTTGCTTAATATTTTTGGATGTATTCGAGACATTGTAAAGCGAATGGCTACATAAAAGTCTTTTTTTTGCGAGAGTTTTTTTTGAGACATAGTTAACTCCTATGCACTAGGAAGATAAGCAAGAAAAAAGGTAAAAATACAGACTGATAGAGGGATTGATCCAAAGCACCATGCAAGAATATAATCAGCTAGAGAAGTGTGTCCACTATTACGGATACCAACAACAACAAAGGCTATGAAAAACAATGTGATTATGAAGAATGTTGCGCTAAGGGAAAGCAATAGATACATTACGAATCTCCTTGTAGTGGTTTTGACGTGTCTACTATAATTAACAAGATAGCTATATAAAAACGCTTCAACAAAAAAAGGGTTCTGCTTTTTTGCAGGACCCTTTTTGTCTGTTGATCATAAATAGCAACAAACTGTTGCTATTTAGCTCATGTCATGTTTTACATAGACTTACCAAATTTTGAACTCTTCTGAATCGAGCTGAGTAAGGATATATTGTCATCACGCTCTCCTTCATTCATTTTTTTAGCTCCCAAACCTTCTGGAGGAATAAGCTCATTTACTCTCGACCCATCTAGATGATGGGTCATTGCCTCATTTAAGATCATCTCGACATCTCCAGAGAACACTATTGATAGATTGGATAATACATTTCTAATATCTTCAATAGGTAGAATCCCATTCTCGATTGAAAATATGACATCTCTGTTAAGACCACATTTAAGAGCTAAATCTGTGCGAGTCATAAATGTTTTTTCACGGTAACGCTTCATGATCTCCCCAAATATTTGCAGCCCTTTATAGTATACTTTGAGAGTTTTATCATTTTTTTCTTGGGTGAACTTTTGCAACGTACGCCATGCGATATCACTCATCTCGCCTGATTCGGCTAGTGGTTGCGGATTATCGTCATCCACATTCATATTATCAATCATGATTCCTCCGATCATTCTATTAGTCATAGCATTATTGAACATGTTCACTGAATATTAAGAGGAATATTCTAAGAAGTAGTAAAAATTATGAAATTTTCTTCTTAATATACCTGCCTCCAGAATGACAACAATCAAATATTGTTCCTTTAACTTCTGTGAAAAGTTCTCTTGTCCCTCATGTTTTTGTAGGGTTATCAAGTATAACGTGTAAACACATTATGCATATGTGCACAAGTAAAAAATCTATCTTAGTAGCACACGAACATAATGTCCATACGTTATTATCGAAACCTCTTTTGTACATTTTGTTTGGGTAGTTATGCAAATCAAAAGCAAAGCTAGCTTTTATTTTTTATAGAGAAACCAAATCAGACGAGGATAAAAGAAGCAACGGACGAGCCGAGCTACTAAAGGCAAAACATTAATACAGCGACTGCTTTAACTCCCATGTCTAATTGATTTATCTATAAGGGTCTGTTCAGAAATTCACTGCTTTATTTCTGAACAGACCCTTAGTTAAGTTGGCTTCCTTTGCAAAACTTTTTTGCTAAAAATAATTCTACTTTTACTTAAGTTAAATCTCTATAGCTTGGATTTTTTTCAACCTTTTTAATGGATTTATAACGGGCTTGTTCAACAGATCTTAATGAACAACCTAATAATTTTGCCACCGCATGATTATCTGCCCTGGTTTCTACTATACAGAGCATTACTGACTTTTCGAATGAGGATAATCCTGAAGTTCGAATAATCAGTTCAAGAGTGATAATTAAATCCGAAAAATTGGTTGTTAAATTGTTATTGTATTTTGTAAAATCCAGTAGTGACTCTTCACCACCTATTTCCTCTTTTGCAGTTTTTTCCCTGCGTTCGCTCGCTGAACTAAGTACGGTAATAGAGTAATTCCTAAGAAGTGTATGAAACCATTTCGCAAAATCTTCATCAATAGAATTTAGTGAATCAGATGAGAATTTATGAAGATTTTCTAATGCTCTTAGAAATGCACCCTGTACAATGTCCTCGGCCTTATCTTGAGAAGTCCAATGACGTCGCATAACAGAGTAGATGAATTTTTTACGATTAGCTGAGTAAAAAATCCCCACAGACGTTGTGCTATATGGATATGTTTCTGGGGAGGTCATGGCTTTTTTCTCCTTGGCATATTTGACACATGTAATTCATGGTAAGCCTCCTTTCAAAACTAATATTATTATAAGAAAATAACTACCTACTATATTAACTGAATAGAACCCCAAATTCTCTTCGCCAATTTGTCAGGCAAAGTTTATATGGGGCTTCTGATGCTTGACATCATAGACAGAATCGGCTATGCTGCAGCACAGTGGCCACCATGGCCAGAATCAACTATGATCGATGGAGATTGACCCATGAGTTACAACGGATCCAAAGCAAACTGCTATCAGCGCATCATTAACTATATGCCGCCCCATGCGGTATATGTTGAGACCCACGCGGGCAGCGCAGCCGTAGCGAAGAATAAAAAGCCAGCCCAGCAGAACATACTGATAGACATTGACCCCACGGTTACGGCTCAACTTACAGCTGACATAGGTAGTTCTGTCTATGTCGTCGAACAGGCTGATTGTGTGGACTGGCTACACGGTCACACGGTCACACCCGATACGCTCATCTATTCAGACCCGCCGTATGTGATGAGTAGTCGCAGCTGTGAACGCAATATCTACGCACACGAATACACCGACGATGATCATGTGCGCCTGCTGGAATGCCTCAAATCGCTGGATTGCATGGTGCTTATATCTGGCTATGATAGCGAGCTGTACAACGATATGTTGCCCGGTTGGAACGTTGCCACCTTCACAGCCCAATCACGCGGCGGCATCCGAACAGAGTATCTATGGTACAACTATCCCGAGCCAATGGAGTTACACGACTATAGCTATCTTGGTTACACCTTCACCGAGCGGCAGCGCATTAAGCGCAAAGCCAGCAGATGGTCAGATAGGTTTCAAGCATTGCCACTACTAGAACGTCAGGCCATAATCCACCAGCTACAGACCGACGGCATTATAGACAGCCCCGACTATGGCGGCCGGTAATCATAGACAATATCGGCTATGGTCGACCGTGACCGTCTGGGCATTTGCACACCTGGACAAGTCACATCATTTATATTAAGATGTGACTGAGCTCAGCATCACACCGCCAGGTCAGTCACGTGTGACCCAGCCGGTAGCCACAGCGATCGACGAGTCACACTCAAGGAACAAAGAACGATGGACAAATTAGTATTAGGTTTGTTTAGTGGAATAGGACTACTCGATCAAGGCTTCGAGCGTGCAGGGTATTGTGTGGTCAAAGGTCCCGATCTAATCTGGGGCAGTGACATCCGTTCATTCTCTCCCCCCGCTGGGCGCTTCGATGGCATCATTGCTGGCAGTCCCTGCCAAGACTTCTCAAAAGCACGGCGCAGTATTCCTGCTACTGGTGAAGGTGTAGAGATGTTAGAGGAATTTCGTAGATGTGTAGAATCTGCCCAGCCTGTTTGGTGGCTGCTTGAAAATGTAGCAGGTGTACCAGATATGAAGATTGACGGCTACTCATGGCAACGGCTCGACCTGTACGCGCATGAGTTTGGATTGAGCCAGCGACGGCTCCGGCATATTCAATTTGGATCCAGTGATGAAACTGTTCTTGTTAGGCGTGACGCATTGATGCCACCCAGCGCCCGGAGAGTCACACCCACGATCACCGCCAGCGATGACACCATACCCATGAGCAGGGTACTAGCAGAGATGGGATTACCGCCAGACTTTGACATACCATCATTTACGCGGGCAGAGCTACGCAAGGCTATCGGTAACGGTGTACCTTTGCCCATGGCTGAGGCCCTCGGGGCGATGGTGCGCGACCGCGTCGACGCGGAGCAGGTCCGCTTGTGTGGCTGTTCGTGTGGGCGTTCTATCTCTGCAGCGGCCACCTATGCTGGGCAGAATTGCCGTAAAAGAATGAGCCGAAGGCGTGACCCAGCGCCGCATGTGTGACCTGGCCAAGTAACACGTACCGGGTTCAGTCACACTGACAAATTATAAACCAAAGAAAATCCTATAGTAATCGAATAGAGCACTCGTCAATCTTGGCGGGTGCTTTTTGTTTGGGGTGAAAATGAATTCTCAAAAAGGGGTTGACAAATTTTTGGGTGGACGTGTATACTGGAAAGATATCTATTCTGATTGGGAATTTTTCACATTTTTGATTCTACTTAACATTTTAGATATTTTAAAATTGTCCTAGACTGGGACTATCCGAACTCTGCTTTCGGATCTGTAAATGTGAAAACAACTAGAGTGTATTTGTATCTGCACTCTTCAAATACTTGTAGTAGCTGTAGATAGCAGCAACGCACACGCGTGTTTATTGGCAGAGCGATAAACCTCCCCGCGTGAGCGCTTATTTTGGCGTGCTATCAAGTTTTCTACGAAGATTCGATCCTTGGACGCCAAGTAAGCAACTGCTTATTGTGGCGTTTTTTTATTAAAGGAGTCGGAGATGAATATAAAACCAGAAAAAGATTTACTAACCGCCGTCCTATTTCAAACCATAAAGGACAGCACGAAACCGAAGTATGCTGATGATGCACATGCATTCGTAGAGTCAGATTGTTTTGATTGGATATGGGATGAGCTGAGCGAAGATGCCCAGCGAATGCCGGATGTTGAGACAGTGCGCCAGATGATTTTCAATGGGGATGTGAGTGTACCGAGGGGGGCGTATCATTAAGCATACAACAGCCATCTATTCAATGAGCATAATATGACCAGATATATGCTGAGTAGGAAAGTGTATGTAGGAACATATGTGCAGAAGTAGTTCCAAAAACATTCACAAGAAAGTTAATAGACGGTGAGGCATCGTTTTGCTATATTAGCCATAAATCCATGAAAGGGGGTGATCGAAATATGGAAATTAGATATAAAGAGGTCTATATAAAAATAGACCCCGCAACAATCATGGTTGTTATCTACGTAATAGAAATCTTGACCGGATATTCTTACGCAGTTAACTTGACGCCATTCCTGTAACGAGGTCCTTGAACTACCCATTGTATCATGGGGTTGATGAATTTTGTCAACAGATATGAGAAAGCACCTGTCAATCTTGGCGGGTGCTTTTTTGTTGTACGCTCTTCCCATTAGGCTAATATCTCTACAAACGAACGCCAATCAACATGCGGCTGATCATCTTCTAAGTAGCTGATCAAGTAGCCTATAGCACAGCGTCGCTGGAAATAACTCACAATCCCATACGCTTTACTGAAGAGCGTATCACCAGACAGGTTCTCGAACTCAACGCCTAAAAAGTACGAGAGTTGGCGCAGCTCACTCAATGTATAGACCTGCTGAATCTGCATGGCCAGCAACGCCACTTGGTGCATGCCCTGGCTATCGGCCGCAACGACCTCACTTACACTAGAAGCCCCAAACGTCATGCTAATATTTAGTTTTCCCATTACAAGCGTTAGCTCAAACACGACACCCTCTACCTAATTAATCTGCCATTCAATCCTTATGCCTAACAGTTATAGCACGATAGAGAATCAGATTTCTACAGTTTTTTTCACGCTAGTGTGATGTATCACATCATCGTGAAATTATCACATCTCTGT
>Ga0114957_1001714_pt1 | contig 22839 bp, 13 predicted proteins | sample BantaG_FD_87175 | JGI IMG/M metagenome (GOLD analysis project Ga0114957, IMG submission 87175) | Marine algal microbial communities from Bantry Bay, Ireland - BantryBay_4 metaG | ecosystem: Host-associated > Algae > Red algae > Unclassified | place: Bantry Bay, Ireland | collected 2014-11-21 | reverse complement strand
GATTGAGCAAGCGGTGGCCGAAGGTTTGGAGGGGTCTGTAGATACTTTATTGGATATTCCATTGGATTTTGATCCACCTATTTACTACGATTATAACGAAGATTCTAACGCTGAATTGGGCGAAAGCTGGACTGGTCAGCCAATGAATAATAGCTTAATTATTCAAATGCGGGCTGCGAGAAATAGAAGTTTATGGGCTTGGTGGTTAAAAAGAATGCATACAGATAACCAGTCTATTGGAGAAAAAATGATTATGTTTTGGCACAATCACTTTGTGGTTTCTGCAAATAGTCGGCCTAATTTTAATTGGTTTTATTTACAAAAAATAAGGAATCGGGCACTTGGCAGTTTTCGAGAGTTGACTAAAGAAATGACCATCGATCAATCCATGCTTATTTTTCTTAATGGAACCGAGAATCTAAGCATTGCTCCTAACGAAAATTATGCACGAGAATTACTTGAATTGTTTACCATTGGTAAAGGACCTGTAGTTGCACCAGGTGACTATACGACCTATACAGAACAAGATGTTCAGGAAATTGCAAAATCAATGACTGGTTGGTATGCATGGACGAATAACACTTGGCAGCCTTCTTTCCTTACCTTCTTTCATAACAACACGACAAAGCAATTGTCTCATCGCTTTGACAATCAGCAAATCCCTAATGCTGGAATTAATGAATATAAAAACGTTATAGACATAATTTTTGAAAAAGAAGAGGTAGCCCATCATATTTGTCGGAGACTTTATATCTGGTTTGTTGACTATCATCTGACACCAGAAGTGGAGGCGGAAGTGATCACTCCTATGGCTCAGATTCTTTTAGATAATGATTATGAAATCCGCCCAGCTTTAGAGGCATTGTTAAAGAGTGAACACTTCTTTAGTGAAGCGGTGCGGGGTTGTATGATCAAAAACCCTTATGATCATTTTTATTCTATATTCAAATCTTTAGAGGGTAACGTTCCTGAAGAAATTTTCCAGGAGTATACTTTTTGGAGGTATATTCATCTTCAATCCAGAAACCTTGGAATGGAGTTATTGCAACTCCCCAGTGTTGCAGGTTGGCGAGCTTACCATCAGGCTCCCAGCTATTACAGAGATTGGATCAACTCTGCTAGTATTGGATTAAGAAAAGAATTAATAAATAAGGTTAATCCACAAATTAATCAATTACAAGCTGGACTGGTAGGAATCGATCCACTGAATTACATTGCTACTCTTGACAACCCCGCAAATGTCAATCAATTGATCGATGACCTCTGTGAACTGTTCTATCCTAATCCGATGACAGAAGAACAAAAGACTTTCTTTAAAGGCATCTTGATTCCAGGCTTACCAGACTTCGAGTGGACGGTAGAATATGAAGAATATCTAGCAGATCCGACCAACGACGAAATCCGAATGGCTGTAGAGCAAAAATTAAATGATATGTTCTCCGCCATGTGGGACGTTCCAGAATTTCACCTTAGTTAAAATTTTTCCATGAAAAGAAGATCCTTTCTCAAACGTTCCAGTATTGTTACCGTTCCTACTTTTTTTGGTGGGTTCCAAATGGCTGCACTTCCTTCTCGCTATATGAGTGAACTCGTAAATGGCGATAGCGACCGAGTACTGGTTATTATAGACTTGAATGGTGGTAACGACGGCCTACAAACTTTTGTTCCACTGGATGGCTACGACAATTTAGCCAATGCCCGTTCCAATATTATTATTCCTCAAGATCAGTTGCTTACCATGACGGATACGGTAAGTATGCACCCCTCTATGACTGGACTAAAGGATTTATATGATGATGCGAAACTTGCTGTAGTTCAGAGTGCTGGTTACGCTAATGCCAATCGTTCTCATTTCCGTTCAGCAGATATCTGGAACAATGGAATTGAAGCAACTAGCAATGTCTCTACGGGTTGGATGGGACGATACCTTGATGATAGCTTCCCTGGATACCCACAAAGCTTTCCCAATGCAGACTGTCCCGATCCATTCGCTGTTACAATGGGGCGATCAGTGAGTCAGACCTGCCAGGGATCAGGTGGTAACTTTAGTATTGCAATTCTTGATCCTGATAATGTAGGTGGGCTGAATGTAGGGGTGGAGCCTCCTATTCCTGACAACTGTTATGGGGAGGAATTGAGTTATATCATAGATACATATAAAAAGACAAATGTTTATGGCGAGCGGGTTACCCTTGCAGCCAATGAAGGAACCAATATGTATGAGTATCCCAGTACTACGCTGGCCAATCAACTTAAAGTAGTTGCTCGTATGATTTCAGGAGGTCTTCGCTCAAAAGTTTTTATTTTACAGCAGGGAGGTTATGATACACATAGCAGCCAAACGGCTGATGATCCTACTACGGGGCGACATGCTAATCTCTTAGGTCAACTGTCTGATGCTATTTTTGCCTTTCAGGAAGATCTAAAATTACTACAACTCGATGAAAGGGTTATCGGAATGACCTTCTCCGAGTTTGGTCGTCAAATAAAATCCAATGCCAGCGACGGAACCGACCACGGTACTGCAGGACCAATGATGGTTTTTGGTAATTGTGTAAATGGTGGAATTATTGGGGACAATCCTAGCATAAGTAGTTCTGTTGCCACTCAGGAAGCTGTACCAATGCAATACGACTTCCGCTGGATCTATGGATCCATTCTGATGGATTGGTTCGAAGTGTCTGAAGACAAAGTCAGGCATTTGATGCCGCCTGATTTTCAGCATATTCCTGTTTGTAATACTTGTAATACATCTGTATCTACGGAGGATGAAATTTTTGCCTCCTTGAATGCTGAAGCATATCCTAATCCATTCCGCAAACAATTTACCCTTGATTTTGAATTAAGAAAGGCTGAAGATGTAAAAATGGATTTGGTGGATTTAATGGGCAAAACAGTCCGAACGGTATTCAGTAAGCCCCTGGCAGAAGGACCTCATAAGGTACACGTTGAGACACATCAACTCGTTAGCGGAATCTACTTTGTACGATTGCAAATCGGTGGAAAAGTGAAGACGCTGCGTTTGGTAAAACAATAAAAATATTTTTCCCTAAAAAAGATAGGCTTTAAACGAAGTCTATCTTTTTTTTTGCCTTATTATTCGACCATTACTTATGCTACCCTCTCAACAACCCCAACCGCTCCAACAACCACGTCTTCTCAATAATATCATCCGTCTCAAGTATATCCGTTTTTAACTTCTTTAAGGTTTGGTTCCCTGATGAATGATAATTAAAAAGTTTTTTGGTATACTTGATCAGATTCAAATAATGACTTTTATGATAACCAAGCTCCTTATGTCGATAGATATAATTTTTAAAACTATCAAAAAGAGAATAGAGGGCCTCGGCTTCTTCCAGGTCATAATAAATTTTTAAGAGCATTCTACGTGCAGACATTTCCATCATCGTTTCATCAAAGGTGACACTTCTTAATATCTCCATTACCTGATCGTAGTTTTTTCTTTTGTTGTGATAGTTCGCTAAATTAAATAGATAGAATTGTTCCCTAATAGGCTGTTTTAAATAGGGTTTATATTTTTCAATAAAGGTGACTACCCACTCAAATGCTTCCTGATTTAGTCCTGCCTGCACCGTATTGATATAGGTTTTTCCACTTAGCTCTCCATTATCAAGAAAGGCTTCAGCAGAAAGTCCTTTCTTATAAATTTCAAACAACTCCTTTCGATATTTTTCCTTGTTCTGATTGGCTTGTCGAATACAGTGATTGACGGCCAATACATATAACTCACTCAATTCTTTTTGCTCAAACAGATCTCCAGATTCTTCAATTGATATTTTAAAACGATCAAAGAATTGATCTTGATTGGTCTGACGTAACATCTGATAGGCGTTATAGTATATCCCAATAACCGGAATTTCTAGGAAGGATTTATCTTTAGAAAGAAACAAGAGCATTTGTTCTAATAACTTATTGCTATTTTTTTCATGTGAAAAGGTTAGCCACATACAGCCCATTTTTAAGGTAGTTGCAATAAAATATACATCTGCCGAACTGTTCATCTTCTTCAGCGTCGCGCCTACCTTAGATAAATGAACCAAATTACTATTGTAGCCAGACAAATTTTGATATCGCTCATAATAATATTGTGCATCCCGCAACGGCTGACTTTCCAATATTTGCTCACTTCGAAGCACTTCCTTCTCAAATCGCTTTAACTTTTTCTTCTTAAAGGCCAAAGCCACCATCTGTTGCTGCCGTAAGGTGTCTGTATTTAATTGCTCTACTGCCAAGAAGTATTTGACCAGTTTATACAAGAAAGAAATCGTATACCGCATCTTTTTATCATCATAAGCCACCCCCGGAAATAGTTTTTTATAATAATATTCCTTGCTATCTGCAATCGTATCCTTAGTATTCGAGGATTTTATTAATAAATCACAAAAAGGAATGAGTTCTTTACGAGTATTATGATAGGGAGAACGTACAAATTTCTGTAAAGATCGACGTTCTACTACCGAGAGTTGAGAAATAATTTGAAATAATTGACTCTTTTGCATAAGATTTTATTGACAAAAATAAAGCCTAAAATTATATAAATAATTGTAAATCAGGAGAATAAAAACCTTAATTTTATTAATTAAAGTTGACAAATGCCATTATCTGTTGTTGTTTTAACTCTGTAATAGCCCCATATTTGTATTATAAAAGGCGAACTAACTCGCAAAATGATCCAAATTATGACCTTTACTAACTTACATACGACCAATTTTAGGCTGCTTATACAAAAGGCAGTATTGCTTTTGGGATGTTTGCTACCAATGATGCTTTCTGCGCAGACTTGGGAAAGGTTCTATGACTTCTCAGAAAAAGATTATTACAAATCTGCACTTATCACCGAAGACGGTGGGATCATGTTTATAGGACATTACGATTATTTACAACCTAACGGCTTTTCCACTAGCGATATAGCCCTGATGAAAACAGACCGGAATGGAAACCTTGTTTGGGAAAAAAGTTATACGCTAAATTCTTATGAGGAAATTTCTCGAGCCATCTCAACTTCCGACGGAAATTTTATAGGAGTGGGGCTTACTTTTGACGCAGGTAACGGACACGGCGACGGATGGATTGTAAAAATAGATCAACAAGGAGAGGTATTGTGGGAACGAAAATATGGAGGTAGCGATTTTGATCGAATCTCTGGTATTGTAGAAACAGCAGATGGTGGGTTTGCCTTCTGTGGATCTACTCGTTCTCCTATTAGTGGAGACATTGTTGAAGCACCTCTGGATACGATTGGAGCGAAGGACAGCTGGGTTGGAAAAATTGATGCAGCAGGAAATCTGCTTTGGAATCATCGATTTGGAAGCACAGAGGAGGATGTGTTGAAAGATGTAATCGAAGCACCAAATGGTGATATTATATCAACAGGAAATTATCTATTGCCGCTTGCTCAAGGTGGTCACTGGGAAATTAGTCTTTACCGCCATGACAGCGAAGGTGCTTTCATCAACGAACAACTTCATGGTGGAGCTGAATTTGAAGAAGTATTCTCTATCATCAATACCACCGACGGAGGTTTTGCGCTAGGTGCTATTACCAACTCCCAGGGAAACGGTGATGCAGATACTTATTTGCTAAAATTAAATGCGGATGGTGAGGAAGAATGGGATCAGACTTATGGTGGAACTCTAGGAGAATTTGCGGCCTATATCATGCAAATGGAAGATGGTGGTTACACTGTTTTAAGTTCTTCTAAAAGTTTTGGATCACCATTATTAGATTTGTATCTGATACGGACAGATGAAAATGGTGAGGAACAGTGGAGCCGTGTTTTTGACGGTGGTGAAAATAGATTCGATGTACCTTATCCCTTTTCTGTTGACGAGGATGGTAACTACTTTATAGTTGCGAATACCCAGGAGAAAGATGTAAATGAAGAAGATATCCTTTCTTCTCAAACTTTTATTATCAAAGCCGATCCACTAGGAAACTCCACTACCAATGCCATCAGTGGAAGGCTCGCCATCGATCAGGGAAACAACTGTATACCCGAAGCCGGGGAACCTGGACTCGAAGATTGGTTAGTCGTTGCCAGAGGTGTTTCGGAATCTTTTTATGCTACCTCGGACGAAACAGGAAATTATCTGATCGAATTACCTGTAGGCGATTACGCCGTCCGTGTGATTGCCCCAGGTGCTTATTGGGAGGCATGTGATGAGGTTGCTTTTATTAGCATTGATGCACCTTATGATACCACGACTTATGACTTTAATTTTAATGACCAATCCATTATCTGTGCGGATCTGGAGATTGATATCTCGACTCCATTTTTAGACTATTGTGATGAAAATACCTATCACCTTATTTATCGTAACAATGGTACAGTAAATTCTTCTGGTGGATTTGTTGAAATAGAATTACCGCCATCTATTACACTCACCGGAAGTAGCATCGGATTGTCTACCCAAAGCGGTAATATCTATGGCTTTGCCATTGCTGATCTCGCGGTAAATAGTATCGGTAGCTTTGAAATAACAGTCGATCACGATTGCACCAACGAGCAGGTAGGAAGAACCTATCAAATCGAAGCCCGTATCAGCCCCGATGAAATCTGTACCCCAAACGATCCGATTTGGGACGGAGCTAGCCTGGCGCTGAAAGCAACCGTTGTTGGCGAAACTGTGCAGTTTGAAATATCCAATATCGGCACAGGAGATATGGGCAACGCAATGACCGGAATCATCATCGAAGACTGGGTGCTTCCTCGTACCGAACCTATACAACTAAACAGTACGGAAATGGATACCATCACCGTGACACCGGAAGGGAAAACAGTTCGCCTACAAATCGAACAAACACCCGGTCACCCAGGTCGTAGCCATCCATCTATAACCGTAGAAGGCGTCGGAACCAACGTAGGAGGTGGAATTACATTAGGATACGTCAATCATTATCCAGAAGATGACAGAGATTACTTCAAGTCAATGGATGCACAGATTAGCTATGGCAATTTCTTGCCAAATGTCCTACGGGCTTATCCTCGTGGTTATGATGTGGAGCGACTCATTGCACCAAACGAAGATATAGAATACCACTTGCGTTTCCAGCATACTGGTTCGGATACCCTGGATTGGTTGTATGTACAAAGTGAATTGCCACCACAACTTGACGTAGAAAGTCTACGTCCTGGAGCTTCCAGTCATCCCTATGATTATGAAGTAGTCGGTAATGGTATCGTAAGATTTAACTTTAGTAACCTCAACTTAGTGGGGGATGAAATTGATGAAGCAGCGTCTTATGGATTTATAAAATTCCGCGTGAGTCAGCAACGTGACTTGCCGAATGGTACTGCCTTTTTTACACAGATTTCATTACAAAAACCAAATAGCCGTGAATATACTAATGAGGTGTATCACCAGATTCGTCATGGATATAGATATGGTGCGTTTGTCGCAACACATTGTGAAGGAGATACTGTTTTTGGTCAACCCGTAACCGAAGACATGGTGGTACTAAGAGATACGACTAGCCTGGAAAGAGTGGATAGTATTACGACCGCAAGAATTATGGTATTAAACAATAGCTATAGAACAATGAATGTAGCGATTAATTATGGTGAACTATACAACGAAATCTTATATCTCGAAGATACAACATTGATCGATCGTTATTTGGCCTTCAATGGTTGTGATAGCATCGTGATGACAAATCTCGACATCCTCACAGGGACGAATGACATAGACAACAATAAATTCCATTTTTCTCTCTTTCCTAACCCCGGTAATGAGCAGGTGACGGTAACTTACCGACTCCCTGTCTCCACCCGGGTGACGATCAACTTGTACAATCGAACTGGAAAGTTATATCAAAATATTGTCTCGGACGAACGGCAGTTGGCTGGGGAACGTGCGATTACGCTTCCCGGTCATCTCCCATCCGGTTTGTACTGGGTAGAGATGATGACGGAACAAGGAAATGCGATGGAAAAATTGGTAATACTAAAATAAGAATCAATTAGGAATGGCGATTAAATAGAGTGATGGAAAAAGAGGAAGCATAGTGTCTTAATTTATTTTATCAACATTCCTTAAAAAATAAACGACAAATAATATAAAGCTAAAATAAAAACGATTTGATTAAGAAAGACCACTTTATGGTATATTAATTAAACAAGAAAACAAAAGTTAGAATACCATTTCAGGGAACCTACCCAAAAAGTTGGGAATTATATGGACACTGATTTAAAGTAAAAGGAGTACTTGTTGAGGGGCCAAATTTAACGCTTACAATTTTTACATATTAAATTTATTTCAGAAAAAAATAATTGTTAGCCTTTTTTCGAAAAGGGTATAGTATGAAAATCTGAAATGGTATTTTACTTTTTTTAAAAACTGATTATCGAATAATAAGCCACTTACTTCTAACGCTTTTCCCCTTTAACTCACCGCTTCATTATAGAAATTTACGTCAAAAGGGAATCAATAGCTAACCGCTAAAAACCAATAGCCAGTACCCTTTTCCTACTTCGGCAACTTCACAATAAAAGACAACTTCCCACACTGTCGCTTCGCCACTGTATAATCCTTCTCATAACGATATTTCGCTGCGGTATTTTCTGCTTTTTGCAAAATAGCCATATCCTTAATCGTTGACTTATATTCATCTGCTTCCGCAAAAATTACCTTACCATCCTGATTGACACAAAGATTAATCACCACCTTTCCGGTTTGTTTGATCAGCCCATCTAATCTAGCACGTCGAATCACCTTCCGTGTCAATAATCCATTGCCATCAAAATCATCTCCGCTATCCCCGCTGTCTCCCTGACCATCCGTATTTGAATCTCCTGAATCGCTGGAACCACTTGATCCTTCGCCGCCATCACTTCCCGGCCCAGCGTTGCTAGAACTAGTTACTTTTCCGCCGCCGTCACCAGCGCTATTTGCAAAATAATCTGAAATCTTATCCGAGGCAGCACCAGAAACTTCCTCGGTCACCTCCGTAATTTCCGGCGTTACTTGACTCACCTGTGCATTATCAGAAATGTCACCGATCATATCCGCTACTTCCATATTGATCGTAGAAGTAGGACTAGTCAAAATGGGTTTTCTATTGGGAACGGTGGTAAGTGGTTTTACCTTTTCCATAGGTTTGGGTTGCTCTACGGGTTCTACTACTGGTTTTTCAACTGGTTGTTCCACGGGCTGCTCTACCGGTTCTGGAGGAGGAGGGGTAGGGTCGGGAGATTCTCTGGCCGCACTGGAAGCACGGGTAGAGGAACGTTCCGAAGAAGCACGGCTGGCAAATTGTTCCGGTGGCTTCTCAAACTGTATTTCCACCACCCGATCAAAACGTTGTCGAGCCTGTACTTTTCCAGTAAGGAATGGAAATATAAAAAGGAGCAATAAAAGGAGCAATAGTAGGGTAGACCAACGCCGAGCGCGCTTTTCATTTTCCTTCTGCTTTTTTCTGGCAATTTCGTCTGCAATCATCTGTGATACCGCTTTTGTATTAATTTTCTCAAAGATATAATTATTTTTTACAATACTGTAAAATTTCCCGAAGGCAAAACATCTTCATTCCTAATAACGATCATAACCCCCCATAAAAGTATATATTTGGGCCATATCGTCGCTTTTTGAGTGTTAAAAAACCCTTATTTTATGTCTACCGAGACCCACATTACCATTGAAAACCAGCATTTTACCGCCGCCATCGACCTAAAAGGTGCCCAACTATCCAGCCTGATCCGAAAATCTACCGGATACGAATACATCTGGCAACGCGATCCAAAATACTGGACTGACTCCGCCCCTAACCTTTTTCCTATCGTCGGTCACCTAAACAATGGTACTTACCAATACCAGCAAAAAACCTACCGGATGCCTAAACACGGTATCGTTCGACACGAACCATTCAAGGTAGTCGAAAAATCAGCCAGCCATTGTCAGGTAGCCTATAGTGATACGCCGAAATCTCGCGAAGCCTATCCCTTTCAATTTACCTTGTTGATTGATTTTTTATTAAATAATGATGGGTTAAAAATTACCTATACCATTCAAAATAAAGGCGACCGAATTATGCCCGTAGGACTAGGATATCATCCCGCTTTTGCCATCGACATCGAGCAGTATCGCCATACTGATTATGAAATCGTTTTTGACAAAACCGAATCCCTCGATCTATATGGTTTGGTTGATAACAGCTTTGGCCTTCGCCAAAAAAACTACCTGAATGGAAATACCATCCCCCTCACCGCCAGCCTCTTCGACAACGACGCCCTCATCTTTACCCATATAAATGCTCGAAAAATAACCCTTCGCCGTAAAACAGATAATTGGTTTCTGACCGTGGATACTGGAGGAGCCCCACACCTCGGCCTGTGGGCGAAGTCCGCCGCACCTTATGTTTGTATCGAACCCTGGTATACCTATCTGGATACGCCGGAAGCGACTGGAGATTTATTTGATAAGCCTGGAATGTTTTCGGTAGAATCGGGAGAGGAACTGGAACAGTATTATGAGATTTTAATCTGAGGGTTAGAGAGAAAATCCTACTTCTTCGTCACCGCCTTCACCAAATAAACATAAACCGGAAAATGATCACTATACCCTCCAAGATAACTATCCCCCACAAACGTCCGAAATGGATACCCCTGAAATCGACCCGTCCGCTGACGTAAATACTTTTTATTAAAAATATTAGCTTTATAAAAAAAATACCCTTCTTCATCCCTTTGCGATAACGCATAAGACAAATGGATTTGGTCAAACAAAGACCAGGCATCCTGCCAGGCCGTCGTGCCGATCCCTTTATTATAATAGTCCCACATTGGATTATATAATTGATCCTTTTTCATCTTTTCTTTCTTCCGCTGCGCCCCGATATACTTTTTACAAGAATCATTATTCGGATCATCATTTAAATCACCCATAACGACAATTTTGGCATTCGCATCAGCCGCCAACAAAGAATCAATCACGCCACGTACCCGTTGTGCTGCCGCATTACGTCGCCACGCAGAACGTTTTTCACCACCACTACGAGAAGGCCAGTGATTGACAAAAACATGAAGTAAGTCACCATCAAACTCACCATTGACATAAAGAATATCCCTGGTAAAAACCGTATCCCCATCGCTCTGCTGAATATCGAGTAGCAACGGCTCACTATGAGTAACTTTAAAATATTTTGGATTATAAATAAGCCCTACATCTATCCCTCTTTTATCTGGCGAGTCATAATGTACGATCTGATAATTGCGGTCTTTAATCTTTGGCATTTTAACAAAATCTTCCAACACACTCCGATTCTCAATCTCACAAACCCCCAAAATCGCCAAACCATCTGGTGTCACATCCGTCGCCATCTGACTCACTACACTAGAAAGGTGATCCAGTTTTTCCTGATAGATTTTACCACCATAAGCCTTCTTTCCTTTTGGTGTAAACTCCGAATCCCTTACATCAGGGGTATCAAGAGTATCAAACAGGTTTTCAAAATTATAAAAACCAATCGCTCCGATCTTATATGATTGTTCCTGAGCCGATAGATTAAATACCAGACCAAAACCAAGCATAAAAAGACAAAATAATTTTACACGCATGAGCACAATTTTATTGAAAAATGACAAACCATTCATTAGGACATACTCCTAACGCCAAAGATAACCAAACTATGTTGTCGATTGGCGGAACCGGGGTCTTTTTAGAGTAAAATTAACGTTCTTTTAATATGGTTTCTAACATTTATGGTTAGTTTTGCAAACGATTAAGCGACTTTTCCCAATTGAAAAAAATCATTATGACGTTACGGAAGTTTCTACCCTCTCTTGCTTTCTATCTATTCTTTTTTACCAATTTTTTGATGGCTCAAACTAGTATCACTGGAATTATTGTTGATCCCGAAATTGGTACCCCATTACTAAACGTAAAAGTAACCCTAAAAGGAACCGACCTTGTCGCAGCCACGAACGTAGCCGGAGAATTTACAATTAAGGACGCGCCAAGCGGAAAACAAACCCTTTTGGTGGAACAAGAAGGCTACGCCGATTTTACACAAATCGTGAATGTAATCGCCAATCAGGTAAATAATGTAGGTGAAATTGAGCTAAGTGACAATGAATCAACTGCGGCTAATGATGAAGATGCCGCTATTCCTATTATAAGTATTGCGTCAGATGAAGTAGGGGAGGTAGAAAGTCAGGAAGTATCAGGATTACTGAGTGCTTCCCGTGATTTATTTGCCAGCACAGCAGGATTTACCTGGGGAACCCGTCGCTTCCGAATCAGAGGTTATAATTCCGAAGACCTGTCTACGTCAATTAATGGTATCTCACAAAATGACCTGGAAAGCGGAAGAGTATTTTGGGGCGCTTGGGGAGGTTTGAATGACATAACGCGTAATACAGAAATTTCTATTGGTTTGTCACCTGTTGATTTTGCCTTCGGCGGAATCGGTGGAGCAACTAATATCAATACCCGCGCATCGAACCAAAGAGTTCAGAAAAGATTTTCCTACGCGCTGACCAATAATAGTTATAGAAACCGACTCATGGGCACCTGGTCTACGGGAATGCGTCCAAATAACTGGGCCGTTTCGATTTCTGCTTCTCGTCGTTGGGCAGAGGAAGGATATGTAGAAGGTACTTTTTATGATGCCAACTCCTTAGCGGTTTCTATTGATCGAAAATTTAATAGCCACCTGCTAAACCTTACCGTACTCGCAGCTTACCGAAAATCGGGCAGTCAGAATTCTTCTGTTCAGGAAATGAATGACTTGGCAGGTACCAATTATTATAATTCAAACTGGGGTTTTCAAGAAGGCAAGAAACGAAATGCACGCGTACGAGAAAGTTTTCAACCCATTTTTATGCTGACCCACGACTGGACGATTGATGATAAATCTACCCTTTCTACTGGGGTTTCTTTTCAGGATGGTTATAATGGTGGCACGGCACTGGACTGGTACAACGCGGCCGATCCTCGCCCTGATTATTATCGAAGATTGCCTAGCTTTATCGAAGATCCCAACGCTGCAGATCGGATAGCGGAAATATTGCGAAGCGATCAAGCAGCTCGACAATTAAACTGGACTTCTTTTTACGAAGCCAATCGCAACAATCTACAAACAATAAATAATGTAAGTAATGTTGAAGGCGGAACCATCACTGGCAATCGATCTAACTATATCATCGAAGATCGACGATTTGATGCGCAAAAAATTAATTTCAATACCGTTTATAATAATTTTGTCAATGACAACTTAACCCTTACTGGAGGAGTGCAATACAATTATTTTCAAGGAGATTATTTCAAAGAGGTAGTAGACCTGCTGGGTGGAGATTTTTATCTTGATATTGACAAATTTGCTGAACGTGATATTCCAGATGATCCATTGGCGATCCAGAATGACTTGGACAACCCTAACCGTATCGTTAAGGAAGGTGATCGTTTTGGCTATGGCTATCAGCCCAATATTCGTAAAACATCTGGTTGGGCACAAACCCGAATCAGTCTTCCACGAATTGATATAAACCTGGGAGGAGAAGTTTCCAATACGCAGTTTTGGCGAGATGGATTATTGCGAAACGGTAAGTTTCCTGATAGCTCATTTGGGAAGTCCGAAAAGCAAAAATTCATCAATAGCTCTTTAAAGGCTGGGTTAGTAGTGAAAATTGATGGACGTAATTATATCAATGCCAATTCTACTTTTCGGACGCGCGCTCCTTATTTTCGGAATGCTTACGTATCGCCTCGTTCCCGCGATCAAATTGTACCCAATCTTACGAGCACAGAAATCTTTAGTTCTGACTTAACTTATTTCCATAATTCTCCAAAATATAAAATCCGTGCTGGAGGATATTATACGACCTTCAAAAACGAAAATCAAGCACTGAGTTTCTTTCACGATGAAGAACGTGCCTTTGTCAATTACCTCGTATCCGGTGTAGATCGAGAACATCTAGGTGTTGAATTTGCGGCTTCTGCCAAATTAACGACCACGCTTACCGCGCATGCAGTCGCTTCCCTGGGACAATTTATTTATACTAGCCGACCTCTAGTAACCATTTCGCAAGATAACACCGCAGAATTGTTGGAAGAGAATCAAACGGTTTATGGAAAAAATTTCTACGTACCTGGAACACCGCAACAGGCCTTTAATGCCGGACTTACTTACCGTAGTCCAAAGTTTTATACTATTTGGCTGAACGCCTCTTATCTAACCGACACCTACATCGAATATAACCCCACTCGTCGAACAGCCAATGCCGTAGATGGAGTAAATGGAGCGTCAAAGCTATTTACAGATATCATCAATCAGGAAAAAGGAGCAGGTCGATTCATGTTGGATATTTCCACAGCAAAATCTTTTAAGTGGGGCCAACATCGATTAGCGATTAACCTAAGCGTTAACAATTTGCTAGACGTGCAGGATTTCAAAACAGGCGGATTTGAACAGCGTCGTTTTGATTTTGAAGATAAAGACGTGGATCGTTTTCCAAACAGATATTTTTATGCACGAGGCCGTACCTATTGGGCTAGTGTGACGTATAGTTTCTAATTTTTTTATAAAAAATACCAAATAGATAATGAAGTTTTAAAAAAAGAAAGCTGAAAATAGATCAGCTGTCTAACTTTATAAAGAACTTCAATAATAAGTAAAATCTAAATTTCAAATCAATGAAAAATTTCTCCCTTTCGTTCACACCAATTGTGTTGTTTTTTACACTTTTATTGTTGGTGACTGGTTGTGTAAAACAAGAATTTGATTCTCCTCCTGCTAATGGAACAGACCCGGATATTCCGGCTTCACAAATCATGTCTATCAAAGCATTAAAAGATGGACATATATTCGGTTCTATCACAGAACTGGATACGACTGTTTTTATTTCAGGATTAGTGACTGCTAATGATGAATCCGGAAATTTTTTCCAAACGATTGTTATTGAAGATGAAACGGCTGGAATTCTGGTACTCATCGAGCAAAATGGATTGTTTAATCAATATCCTGTTGGTCGTCGAATCTTTATCAGTTTGGATGGACTCTATCTAAGTGATTTTAATGGTTTAATTCAATTAGCGGGACAGGAGCTGGATACAGACGGAGACGGTATTTCGGATCGAGTAGATGGTATACCGGAAGTGTTGATTGATCGATATATCCAACGTGGACAATACGGATTGGATGTCATTCCGACCACCGTTACCATAAACGAATTGAATGACGATAAAATAGGATCTTTAATCAAATTGGAAGAGGTGCAGTTTACCAGCTCAGACAGTGGACAGCCGTATGCAGATGCAGCAGGACAAAATTCTGTTAACCGATTTATTCAAACTTGTGATGGCGCCAGCATTATTGTTAGAACCAGTGGTTTTTCTAGATTGGCCAATATACTGACACCAGAAGGAAAAGGAGATCTTACTGCGGTTTATACCGTTTTTGGTGCGACCAAGCAATTGATTATTCGCGATACTGCTGATGTAAACTTTACCGGTACTCGTTGTGACGGTAGCGGCGGTGGTGGCACTGGTACAGAAATTTCAATCGGAGAAATTCGCGATCTCTTTTCTGGTACAGCTGTCAATGCGCCCATAGATCGTAAGATTGTTGGAACCGTAATTTCTGATCGGGCGAATGGTAATTTTGTTTCCAGAAACTTGGTGATACAAAATGGAGACCATGGTATTACTGTTCGATTTTTAGAAGATCATAATTACAACCTAAATGATCGAATTGAAATCGCTACTTCTGGTGCAGAAATTTCTGATTTCAATGGTTTAGTCCAGCTAAATAATGTACCAAACGGAAATGTTACTGAGTTAGGAACAGGGACTATTACACCACAAACATTAACCATCGCAGAATTTTTATCACAAGCTGATGAGCTGGAAGGTACATTGATTAAACTTGAAAATGTATTAATTACAAAAGATGGAGAAACAGATTATGCGTTTGAGACCACCCTCAACGATGGTACAGGAAACCTTCCCATGTTTACTTCACCAAGCGCGACATTTGCGAACGAAAACTTTCCAACAGATTCTGTATCCATTACCGGAATAGCAGGAGATTTTAATGGGGTACAAATAAATATTCGAAACACCGATGATGTAATCGTTACAGGTGGCGCTGGTGGTGGCGGCGGTAATCCTGGAACAGGTGAATTAATTGCCATCGGCACTATTGTCGATTCTTATACGGGAACAGCTTCTACTGCACCAAATAATAGAATCAAAGGAATCGTAATTTCTGATTTTGCTAATGGAAATACCACCGGACTCAATGCGGTTGTTCAGGATGGAGATAGAGGGGTAGTGGTTAGATTTCAGGAGGCACATAGTTTTGCATTAGGTCAGGAAATTGAAGTGAATATTGATGGAGTGGAATTATCTGATTTTATGGGCTTGATCCAGTTAAGTGGGGTGCCACTTGGCAATGCAATGGTAACTGGTTCCGGTACGGTAACACCAATGACCGTAACGGTAGCTGAATTTCTGGCACAAACTGATTTGCTGGAAAGTACCGTGTTACAATTTGAAAATGTAACCTTAACCAATGACAACGGATCTACTTACGAAAATGCAGTCAACGTAACAGATGGAACAGGTACCGTGTCTATGTTTACCCGTGGAACGGCTACCTTTAGCGGATCAAGTTTGCCAACAATGCCTATTACTATGAAAGCAGTTGGTTCACAATTTAATGATCCACAGATTTTTATCCGAAACCTTGATGATGTAGGAGGCGGCGGTGGAAATCCAGGAGGAGAGGTAGACGAAAATTTCCAAAACACGATAACGCATAATGTAGATGCCGTTATTGCAGGATGGGATAATGTAGCAGTTCAAGGTACAAGAGTATGGCGTGGACGAGCTTTTCAGGATGAGAACTTCCTTCAAGCTACTGCTTTTAATGACACTGACCCCAATATGTAAGCCTGGATGATTACGCCAGCGGTGGATGCTTCTACTCCTAAAATATTGACCTTCGAATCTGCTCATTCCTTTTATGTCCATGATGGATTGACCGTTTGGGCGGCAACGGATTATGATGGTTCCAATGCAGCTACTGCCAACTGGGTACAACTATCTGCCAACATTGCTCAATCCAGTGATCCTGAAAACGAATTTCAACCTTCGGGTGATGTAGACTTGAGTAGCTTTAGTGGTATGATTCATATTGGTTTTAAATATGAAGGAAGCGGCCCGAACGGGCAGACGGCCAGTTGGAGAATAGATAATGGAAAGGTAGATTAATAAAATAGTTCGACTTTGATAGTAGATGAATAAGAAATATGGCTCGTTACGCGATCACTGACATACATGGTTGTTGCAAAACCTTTAAGCAATTATTAGAATCCTTGGATTTTTCCAAAGAAGACCAGCTCTATATCCTCGGCGACTATATAGATCGTGGTCCGGATAGTAAAGGGGTGATTGATCATATTTGGAAATTGCAAAAAGAGGGACATCGAGTGGAATGCCTAAAGGGGAACCACGAGGAAAAGATGTTACTGGCACGTCATGATGTCAACCAATGTAACAATTGGAAATATTGGGGCGGAAAAGAAACGCTGGAAAGTTTTGCCGTAAAAAATATTACAGATATTGAAGAGGCTTATTTCACCTGGATGGAAGGACTACCAAACTATCTATTGCTGGATGACTACGTACTCGTACATGCCGGACTCAATTTTAAAATTCCCGATCCACTGGTCGATCAAGTCGCGATGCGCTGGATTCGGAATTGGTACCATGAAACCAATTTGGATTGGCTCGAAGGCCGCGTTGTGCTTCACGGACATACCCCTGTGAGCCAATCCACTATTGAAGGTCAACTAAAAGAACTTACAAATCCAGATACCTACCCAAGTCCTTATTTAGATTTAGATAATGGTTGTGTGTATACCTCCCGTCCTGACCATCATCAGCTCTGTGCTTTTGATATGGATAAACAGCAGTTGTTTTTTCAAGAATATGTGAGCTAGCGAAGATTATTTTTAAACCTTCCCAACCATTTTATCTATTTACTCGTCTTACCTAATGGAATGGGATAGACATTACTGCCTAGTATATCAAGGCGAACAAATCAGAAGAGATACCCACAATGATGCGGTCCCAAATACTGTTTTTGATTTATTAAAAAAGACGATTCCTCAATGTCCAAACCTAAAGTTTGTCGTCCTGGAACAGCTCGGGACAGGACTCAAGACCGAAGCACAAAAGCTAGCCTTTCAAAAAGATTTTATTCAAATGGATACCATTATTAACGATAGTGATGATCCTATGTCCCCAAAAAACAACCAATCTACACTCGCCAACTCTCCCTGGCAAGTAGAACAATGGGAACCCAAAATGCTGGAAACCGTCATCAAGATTGCGCAAAAATGGAAATAGCTCTAAAGTTATGAATTAGAATGCCCAGCTACCGTGATATTCAATCAGTCCACTCCAATTCATAAATTCATATTCCAATTCATATTCCAATTCTAATTCTAATTCTAATTCATATTCCAATTCATATTCATATTCATATTCTAATTCATATTCTAATTCATATTCCAATTCATATTCCAATTCCATTTGCAATATTAGAAAAAAGGTGTACCTTTGGTACTCGGAAAACTTTTTCCGTACCACCGGTTAGCCTGTGAAATTTAGATAATATGATTACGAGAGAATTGATCGTCAAAACTGCCATGAACGTCTTTATTACCCAAGGGGTAAAGACAGTCCCTATGGATAAATTGGCCAAATCTCTCCGTACTTCAAAGCGAACGATCTACCAACATTTTGAAACCAAGCCTGAATTACTCAAAGCTTGCCTAGCTGATTATCACACCCGAATAAAAGCAGAAAACCAAGAGATTATCGATCAGTCTTCGAATGCCATTGAAGCAATGGGACATTTATTCCAACAGATATTAAAACGATCAGCATTAGTCAATCCGAATTTTTTTAATGACATCATTCATTATTACCCCGGATTGCTTAGTGAATCCTATCAAGAAACCGGAAACTTCGCACACCAACAGTTGGCCGACATGGCTGCATGGGGAATCGAAGACGGTATCTTCGAAGCAAATATTGATATAGATGTGACGATGAAAACGGTGCTGGTATTATTAAAATTACTAAAAGACAACCAGCAATTTCCCGTTACCGAATATAGTAAAGAACGACTCACCTTTGGCATCTTACTTCCTTTTATGCGTGGGTTATGTACAACAAAAGGCCGCAAACTACTCGATAAAGAAGAAGCATTATATCGGGTAACTATTTAAAAATAAATCCAAATTTAGAAAAATTGAAAAGCACTAGTTCACTCAAAAACACACCTATCGCCGTTATCGGAATGTCTGCCATCTTTGCAGATGCTGCTAACGTAGAAGCGTATTGGAACAATATCATTCTGGCGAAAGACAGCATCAAAGAAGTGCCTGATTCGCGATGGTCGATTGACGATTATTACGATCCCGATATGACTGCGCCAGATAAAACCTACTGCAAACGCGGTGGTTTCCTTCCCGAAATTGACTTCAATCCAATGGAATTTGGGTTGCCCCCTAATATCTTAGAAGTGACAGATGCTTCTCAATTATTGGGATTGGTCGCTGCGCGTGATGCGCTTGCGGATGCTGGCTATGGAAAAGGGTCTACAAAATTTACCGCTGAAGTAAAAGCCAAAACGGGCTGCCTACTCGGTGTTGGTGGTGGACAAAAATTGATCACACCACTTATCGCGCGGTTGCAATATCCAATTTGGGAAAAAGCATTAAAAAATAGTGGAATTGCTGATGCAGATATTCCGCCTATTGTTGATAAAATGAAAAAAGCCTACGTCGGTTGGAATGAAAATTCATTTCCCGGTTTGTTAGGTAATGTTATTTCAGGTCGTATCACAAATCGCTTTGATCTTGGCGGAATCAATAGTGTAGTAGATGCAGCTTGTGCGGCTTCGCTTAGCGCAATTAAGATGTCCTTGAGCGAACTCGTAGAAGGGCGTTGCGATATGATGTTAACCGGAGGAGTCGATACCGACAACTCTCCATTCATGTATATGTCTTTTTCTAAAACACCTGCTTTTTCTAAGAGTGGAAACATTAGCCCTTTCAGCGATGCGGCGGATGGTATGTTGATTGGAGAAGGAGTAGGAATGTTGTTATTGAAAAGATTGGAGGATGCAGAGCGAGATGGAGATCATATATATTGTACCATTACCGGAGTAGGAACTTCCAGTGATGGTCGTTTCAAATCAGTGTATGCCCCTCGTTCTTCTGGACAAGCATTGGCAATGAACCGTGCGTATGAAGATGCAGGTTACGCACCTGCGACGGTAGGCCTACTCGAAGCACACGGTACCGGAACCGGAGCCGGAGACCCAACCGAATTCGAATCCATGCAAATGGTTTTCGGTCAGGATAATCCTAAAAAACAACACATCGCTCTCGGTAGTGTAAAATCTCAAATTGGTCATACCAAAGCTGCGGCAGGAGCTGCCGGAATGATCAAAGCAGTCCTGGCACTGCACCATAAAGTATTGCCTCCAACGATCAATGTCGCGGAGCCAAACAAGAAATTTAATATCGAAGATTCTGCGATTTATATCAATACAGAAACCCGCCCTTGGATAAAAAATAACTTCCCACGTCGTGCGGGAGTGAGTGCTTTTGGTTTCGGTGGAATCAATGTCCACGTAGCAATGGAGGAATATACTGGTAAAAATAATCCTGCTTACCGGATTCATCAGCCTTATCAGATGATGCTGTTAAAAGCGGATAGTCCTCAGAATCTTTCTGTTGAAATAAAAAATAATCTGGACGCGCTTCGTAGCCCAAAAGCAAAAGCTGTTTTTCAAGATTTAACGAATGCCGCAGAAGAAACTGTTCCTGCTAATTTTGCGCGACTGGGTTTTGTTTGTAATTCAATTGAAAATGCGATTGAATTACTAGAAATTTCAGGAAAAACGTTAGCTGGAAATCAGGATACCTGGTCACACCCTAAAGGTATCGAATATCGTTCTCAAGCACTGGATTTGGATAACCAAAAAACAGTAGCCCTTTTTGCCGGACAAGGATCACAGTATCCAGGTATGGGCCGGGAATTGGTAAATGCCTTTCCGAAAATGCGAACGAATTTAGAGAAAATGGATCAGCTTTTTACAAAGCAGGATCAATCCGAACTGAGTCAGAAAATCTATCCACGACCAGTCTTTACGCAGTCAGAAAAAGACCAACACTTAACCGATCTCACTGACACCCGCTACGCACAACCCGCTATCGGTACGCTGAGTATGGGCATGTATAAGGCTTTAGCCAATGCTGGATTTAAGGCAGACTTTACCGCTGGTCATAGCTTCGGTGAGCTGACGGCACTTTGGGCCGCAGGCGTATATGATGAGGATACCTTTTTGGCTTTAGCCCAAAAAAGAGGTGCTGCAATGGCCAGTAATTCAAATGGAAAGGATACTGGAACCATGTTGGCAGTAAAAGCAAACTTGGAATCTGTACAAGAAATGATTGCAGAGCTGCCCGGTATTTCTATTGCTAATATTAATGCGAATGAGCAAATCGTTCTAGGTGGCGGTACTCGAAATATTGAGCATGCTACAGAGGTATTGAAAAATAAAGGCGTAAAGGTAATTCCGTTGCCTGTTTCAGCGGCGTTCCATACGAGTCTTGTTGGGCATGCACAGGAGCCTTTTGCTGACTTTATTGAAACACAAAATTTTAGTGCGCCAAAAATTACTGCTTACGCTAATTCTACCGCACAGCCTTACACGACCAATGTGACGGAAATCAAAAAAGTATTAAAAGATCAGATTTTAAATCCGGTATTTTTTAAGCAATTGATTGAAAATATTTACGAAGAAGGCGGACGTGTGTTTGTAGAATTTGGCCCAAAGGGTATCCTAACTAATTTGGTAAAAAGAATTTTAAAAGATCGTGAGTTTTATGCTTTCGCAATAAATCCCAAAGCCAATCAGGACAGCGACCTGCAATTCCGACAGGCAGCCATCTCATTGAAAGTATTAGGATTACCGATCAGTAATCTTGATCCATATAAAAAACCAGCTAAACCAGTCGTCTTACCGAATAAGATGAATGTAAAAATTAGTGGTAATAATTATGTTTCCGCAGGTACTCAAAAAGCATATACTGACGTCATGAACGATGGCTTTAAAGTAGCTGGTGGAGAAACCCAGTTCATAGAAAAAATTGTACAAGTTGAAAAAATTGTGGAAGTGAATTCCAATCCAATATCTTTAAATAACGAAGAAGAAATGTTAAAAAAAGAATCTATAAATCTATTACAAGCGACCCTCAATCATCTTAAATCTCAACAAGAGACCTCCACGAAATTATTCGAAAAGATGATGACGGAGCAACATCAGCAAACCCAGCAATTATTACAGGTTTTGCAAAACGAAATAGGCCAAACTGCTCCAACAACTATCTCCTCAAATGGAACTAGCAATGGCGATGGCAAACAGTCAAATAATCTTTCCAATAATAGAAGCAATGGAAACAGCAACGGAGTCAAAGTAGCTCCAGGTGTTTCTATACCAGTGACTAAGTTGGCTCCCGTTACAACCCCTACGGTAGCCAACGTCACTAACTCTGCGACCACAAACACCGGTACCTCCACAGGTGAGTTGGAAAAGATTCTATTAGATGTTGTCAGTGAAAAAACTGGTTATCCAGCAGAGATGTTGGAATTAGGAATGGATCTGGAAGCAGACCTGGGAATTGACTCCATAAAACGCGTAGAAATATTCGGCGCCTTAACCAAGCAATACCCCGGCATGAGCGGTATCAATCCACAAGAATTGACCGAGCTAAGAACCCTGGGCGAGATTGTAAGTTAT
>Ga0114957_1001711_pt1 | contig 22846 bp, 4 predicted proteins | sample BantaG_FD_87175 | JGI IMG/M metagenome (GOLD analysis project Ga0114957, IMG submission 87175) | Marine algal microbial communities from Bantry Bay, Ireland - BantryBay_4 metaG | ecosystem: Host-associated > Algae > Red algae > Unclassified | place: Bantry Bay, Ireland | collected 2014-11-21 | reverse complement strand
GGCAACGTCACGGCTGACGAGACGAGCGGGGAGCTGACGATCGACACCGTCGCCCCGCAGATCCCGACCGTGAACAGCCAGATCACCGCGACGAAGACCCCGACGCTGACGGGTACCGCTGCCATCGAACCCGGCGATACCTTGACGATCGCCCTCGCGGACAGGCTCTACACCACGGGCGACGGGTCGCTCTCGCTCGAGGGCGACGGTAGCTGGACGCTGGCTCTTGCGGCGGACGACGTGCTTGCCGAGGGTGTCTACGATGTCGTGGCCACCATCGCCGACATCGCCGGGAACGAGAGTACCGACTCGACGACGAACGAGCTGCAGGTCGACACGACGGCACCGGGTGTGCCGGCTGTCAGCGTCGTGGTCGACAACACCGGTACGCCACGCATAGAAGGCAAGGCGAATCTCGAACCGGGTGATGTGTTGACGGTGTCCGTGAACGGCATTACCTACACGGCCGGAGACGGGGCGCTCGCGTTGCCGGGCGGCGGGTCCTGGACGCTCGAGATACCGGAAGCCGACGCGCTGCCGGACGGCGTGTACGACGTGGCGGCGACGGTCACCGACCCGGCCGGCAATGTCAGTGCGGAAACCACGACTGGCGAGCTGACCGTCGACACGATCGCGCCGGCCACCCCCACCGGCGCCCTGGACCTTCTGGCGGGCAGCGACAGCGGCGACAGCAACTCGGACGACGTGACGAACCTGGCCGCCGTGGACATGGCGCGCATCGGTGACGCACTCGAGCCTGGAACGACAGTGACGGTGTACGCCGACGGCACCGCCGTGGGTTCCGGGTCCGTCGACTCCGGAGGTCATGTCGTGTTGATGGGGGTCGCCCTGTTCGAGGGTGCCCAGGCGCTCGTCTACACGCTGACCGACGACGCAGGCAACGAGTCCGGGACGTCGCCGGCATTGGTCGTCATCTACGACAGCGTGGCGCCCGTTCCGGCGATCGACGAGCCGATCGCAGGCGACGGGGTCGTCAACGCCGAGGAATCGGGGGGTATCACGCTGTCTGGAACGACGGAGCCCGGTCGACCCGTCACGGTCAGGATCAGCGATGGCGACGCGCTTCTGAGCTTCACGACGACGGCCGACGGCGCGGGTGACTGGCGCGTGACAGATATCGAGCTGGAGACGCTGGCGGACGGACCGATCACCATCGTCGCGAGCACGACGGACGTGGCCGGCAACGTCGGCGCGAGCCTCGACGCCGACGTGATCCTCGACACGGAGCCACCCGTCGCACCGACGGTGACGGCACGCGTCACCAACGACACGGCCCCGACGATCCGTGGGGCGAGCCTGCTCGAGGCGGGCGATCGGTTGAGCGTGGTGACGAACGGCGTGACGTACACGGAGACGCTCGGCACGCTGACGGTCGATGCCGACGGCAACTGGATCGCGACCGTGTCCGATGACGACGCGCTGGCCGATGCGGTCTACGAGGTCCTCGCGCAAGTGACGGATGCGGCCGGCAACGTGACGCCGGACGTGACGAGCGGCGAGCTGACGATCGACACGGTCGCGCCGCTCGTCCCGACGGTCGAGTTCCTGTTGACGGCCGAGTCGACGCCGACCGTGGGCGGCACGGCGGTGCTCGCGACGGATGAGACGCTCACCGTCACGTTGGCCGGCTCGACGTACGTGGCCGGAGACGGCGCCCTGAGCACCGACGTCGACGATGGCTGGACTCTGATCGTGCCCACGGGTGACGCGTTGCCGGACGGCATGTACGAGGTGCTTGCGTCGATCGCGGACCCGGCCGGGAACGTCAGTGAGGATGGCAGCGAGTTCGAGCTGACGATCGATTCCGAAGCTCCGCCGCCGCCGACGGTCGCGGCGCAGATCGCCGACAGTGGCACGCCCACCGTCACCGGTACCGCGATCCTCGAACCGGGCGATCAGCTTGCTGTCGAGATTGCCGGCGTGACGTACCTGCCAGGTGATGGTGCGCTAGTCGTGAACGGCGACGGCAGCTGGACGCTGACGGTACCCGTCGACGACGAACTCGTCGACGGTATCTACGACATCACCGCCACGGTTACCGACGGCGCAGGGAATGTGGGCGCGGAAACGAGTGAGGGCGGGCTCGAAGTGGACACCGTCCCGCCGACGACGCCAGCCGGGCCTCTCGATCTGCTTGCCGGCAGCGACAGTGGCAGGGACGATGCCGACGACATCACGAACGTGATCGGTGTCGACGCCGAGAACGCCGACGGCACGGCGACGCCAGGTCTGCAAGTCACGGTCTACGCGAATGGTGCCGTCATCGGCGACGGCGTGGTGGATGCTGCCGGGAACGTCCAGGTGGCCGGGGTCACGCTGACCGAGGGGCTGCAGTCGCTGACCTACACCCTGGGCGATGCCGCCGGCAACGAAAGCGAGCCGTCGCCGATTCTCGTCGTGACGCTCGACACCCAGCCCCCGACGCCGGCACTGGATGCACCGGTGGCAGGTGACGACATCGTCAATGCGGCCGAGTCTGTCGCGCTCGCACTGTCGGGCGCGGCGGAGCCGAACGGCCTGGCTACCGTCACGGTGAGCGATGGCGACGACAGCGTCACCGCCGACGCGCCCGTCGATGCGTTCGGGGTCTGGGTGCTGAGCGGTCTCGACGTCTCGAGCCTGAGCGACGGCACGCTGGACATCGTCGTGACGGCTCGGGATGTCGCCGGCAACGTCGGCACGGCGACGGCGGTGAACGCCAGTCTCGAGACCGTCGCCCCCGATGCACCGACGATCACCGCCCTGATCACGAACGACACGACGCCGACGTTGACCGGGCAGGCAGACATCGCGGCAGGTACGACGCTTTCGGTGCGGGTGAACGGGATCGCCTACCTCAGCGCCGAAGGCGGCGTGGCACTCGAGGAAGACGGGGGCTGGTCGCTCACCGTCGACGTTGGCGACGCGCTCGACGACGGGCTGTACGAGGTGCTCGCGACCTTGACCGACCGAGCCGGCAATGCGGTCGATGACGAGAGCGGCTTCGAGCTCACGATCGACACGGAGCCGCCGGCGGTGCCGACGGTCGCGTCGCTGGTCACCAACGACGCGACGCCCACGATCACGGGCACGAGTGCACTCGAGCCCGGCGACGAGTTGTCCGTGAGCATCGGCGGCGTGCCGTACACCGTGGCGCTCGGTACGCTCGTGATCGACGGGGCCGGCAACTGGACACTCACCGTGGCCGCCGCCGACGCCCTGCCGGACGGGATCGTCGAGGTCGAGGCCGCGGTCACGGACGCCGCGGGCAACGTCGCGGGCGATGTCACCAATGCCGAACTCACGGTGGACACCGAAGCACCGGGCGTTCCGACGGTCGCGGCGCAAATCGTCGCGAGTGGCGTGCCGACCGTGTCGGGAACGGCGCCGGTCGAGCCGGGCGAAATCCTGACGATCAGTCTGGCCGGGGTCGCCTACACCACCGACTCGGAAGCGTTGACGCTCGACGTGACGGGCGACTGGACGCTCGTCGTCCCGACTGAAAACGCGCTGGCGGACGGCGTCTACGACGTCGACGCGACGATGTCCGACGTCGCTGGAAACGCGAGCATCGACGCGACCGCGCAGGAGCTGACCGTCGACACGACCGACCCCGCCCCGCCGACCGTCATCGCACAGCTCGGCAACAGCGCGACACCGGTGATCGAAGGCACGGCCGAGCTCGAGCCGGGCGAGATCCTGTCGGTAGTCATCGACGGCAAGCTCTACGAGCCGGGCGATGGTGCGCTGATCGTGAACGGCGACGGCAGCTGGACGTTGACCGTACCTGACGAAGATGCTCTCCCGGACGGCGTCTACGACGTGACGGCCACGGTGACCGATGCGGCAGGCAATACCAGCGCCGAGGAAACGTTCGGCGAACTGGCCATCGACACGGTGGCACCGGACACGCCGCTCGGTGCGCTCGATCTGCTGGCCGACAGCGACACTGGCGACAGCGACGCCGACGACGTGACCGGGCGTGTCACGCTCGACCTCGAGCGACGGGACGGGTCCGCTCCTCCGGGCGCCACCGTCACGCTGTACTCCAACGACATCGCGACCACCGCCGGCACGGTCGATGGTTCGGGCGACGTGGTGCTTTTCGGCGTCACCGTGCCGGCGGGTGTGCAGTCCCTGATCTACACGCTGACGGATGCGGCCGGCAACGAGAGCGCGCCGTCGCCGGAACTCGCGGTCATCGTGGACATCGTGGCGCCGACGCCGACCATCGGCGCCCCGATCGCCGACGATGACGTGATAGACGCGGCCGAAGCCGGCGCGCTGGCCCTGTCGGGTACCGGGGAGCCCGACCGGCCCGTCACGATCACCGTGGAGAACGGCACCGACACGCTGAGCCTGCAGGCGACGGCTGATGACGCCGGCGAATGGCGCGTGTCGGGGATCGACTTGACGGGGATCGTGGACGGGACCTTGACGATCGTCGCCGCCGCCACCGATCTCGCCGGGAACGAGGGTTCCTCCCTGGTGTCGCGGGTGAGGCTGGACAAGACGCCGCCGCCGGCCCCGAGCGTGGACTCGAAGGTGACCAACGACACGACGCCGACGCTGACCGGCACCAGCACGCTCGAAGCCGGCGACGAGCTCGTCGTGCGCATCAACGGCATCGACTACTCGCTTGCATCCGACACGCTGAGACTCGACGACTCGGGCGACTGGACGCTCACGGTCGCGACCGACGATGCGCTGTCGAACGGCGTGTACGACGTACTTGCCCAGGTCAGCGATTCGGCCGGCAACGACTCGGCAGACCCGACGTCGGGCGAACTCACGGTGAACACCGACGTGATCGGCATTCCTGTCGTGGACTCGCAGATCGCGGCAACGGCCACGCCGACGGTCACCGGCACCGCCGTACTGGCGACAGGGGAGACCCTGACCGTGACGCTGGCGGAGGTCACCTACGCGGCGACCGACGGTTCGCTGTCCATCGACGAGGCCGGACGCTGGACGGTGTCGGTCGACGCCGGCGGCGCGTTGGCCGACGGCCCGTACGACGTCTTCGCGATCGTGAGTGACGGCGAAGGCGGCGAACGCGTGGACATCACGCTCGATGAACTCGTCGTCGATACGGTGCCGCCGTTGCTGACACTCGATGTCATCGCGGGCGACGGGACCGTCAACATCGCCGAGGCGAACGCCGGACCTCGCCTCGAGGGAAGCTCGGACGCGGGCGACGGACGTATGGTGACCGTGTTCGTCGACGGCGCGTCCTACGAGGGGGCGCTGGCGGGCGGCCGCTGGCAGATCGATCTGCCGGCGGCCGTGGCGACAACGCTGACGGATGGAACGCCGGTGCGTGTGGATGTCGCCGACCCCGCAGGAAACGACGCGGTCCGGATCGTCCGGGCGTTGGCAGTCGACCTGGTGCCGGCACGCGTGGCGTTCGACGACACGCCACCGGTCGACGGCGCCGCCGCGTCTGCGTGGACGATCGGCGGCAACTGCGAAGTCAACGGCTCGCTGGTCACCGTCGGGGTGGCCGGTGCGGCTCCGGCGACGCGCGACGTCCGCTGTGTGGCCGACCGGTTCAGCGCGCAGTTCGACGTGTCGGGCATCGCCGACGGCGACGATACGCTCGTGCTCCAGGCTCGACAGCTCGATGCTGCCGGCAACCCGGGCGACGCGCCGGTCGTCCGTGTCCTGAAGGACACCGTGCCACCCACGGTCGCCTTCGGCGCGACGGGCGGCGGTGATGACGACGTGGTGAACGCGGCCGAATCCATCGACGTGGTCGTGTCGGGTGACGCGTCCGGCGTCGCCTCGGGGACGCCGGTGCGGCTGGAGATCACGGACGGCCGCACGGTGATCACGCGCGACGCGACCGTCGACGCGCAGGGACGCTGGAGCGTCGCGTCGCTCGATCTGTCGGGCCTCACGGATGGCAGCCTGTCCTACTCGGCGACCGTCGTCGACGGCGTCGGCAACGCCTCGGAACTCGCGCGGGTGACGCTCGAGATCGATGTCACGGAGCCGACGGTCGATGTCGACTCCACTTCGCCGCCGTGGAATACCCGACCGCGCTTCCCGGGGACGACGGACCAGCCGGACGGTGCCGTCGTCACGATTCGCCGCGTGACGGGCCTGCCGGTCTGCGCAGCCGTCGTGTCCGACGGTATCTGGTCCTGCGAGACCGCCGAGGCGTTCCCGGACGGTGTCCACGCGCTGTTCGCCGAGACCGTCGATGCGGCCGGTAACCGGGTCTCCCTATCGTTCGAGCTGCTCATCGACCAGAGCATCGATACCGATGCGGACGGATTCACCGACCTCGAGGAAGGGATCGATGGCGAGCCGCCGGTAGACACGGATGGCGACGGGGTGCCGGACTGGCGGGACAGCGACAGTGACGGGGACGGGATCGACGACGCGGAGGAGGGGCGTGGCGACACCGACGGTGATGGCGTGACCGATCGCCTCGACCCGTTCGAGTCTCCCATGGGCCCGATTCAGGGGGGCGATCTCGATGGTGACGGCATCGTCGATACCAGTGATCCGGACATCGACGGGGACGGCATACCGAATGCTCTCGAGGGGAACGGAGACAGCGATTTCGACGGACGCCCCGACGCCTTCGATCTCGACAGCGACGACGACGGGCTACCCGATGCGCTCGAGGGGGTCGGCGATGTCGACGGCGACGGCATCGCCGATTTCCGCGACCTCGACAGCGACGGCGATGGATTGAGCGATCGTGCCGAAGGGCGCGAGGACTCCGATGGTGACGGCGTACCGAATCGCATCGACATCGACAGTGACAACGACGGTCTGCTCGATGTGCTGGAGAGCGACGGCACGCGCTTGCCCATCGTGCGCCGGTCGGCCCGAACGCCGCCCGATACCTTCGACGACGAAAGCGCGGCGAATCGCGTGCCGAACGACCGTGACGGCGACGGTGTGCCGGATCATCTCGATCTCGACAGCGACAACGACGCGATCACCGACACGATCGAGGCGGACGGGACCGATGACGACGGTGACGGTCGGGTAGATGGCTTCCGTGATGCGGACGGCGACGGCTGGGACGACGCCACCGCTCGGGCTCCGCTGCCTGCACCGGACACGGATGGCGACGGACTGCGCGACTTCCGTGACGCCGACTCCGATCAGGATGGTCTGGCCGACATCGTCGAGGTGCGTGTCGCCGACGTCGACGGCGATGGCGTCATCGACGATTTCCTCGACGCCGACGGCGACGGTCTCGACGACGGCGTCAGAGTGGTCCCCGCCGACATCGTCGACAGCGACGGGGACGGATTGCCCGACTTTCGCGAGGTCGACAGCGACGATGACGGCATCAGCGACCTGGTCGAGAGCGGCGGCCCCGACGCGGACGGCGACGGCCGTAGCGATGCGCTGCGCGACGGGGATGCCGACGGCATTCCGGATGGCGTCGATGTCGACGTGACCGGCGGCGCGGACGCCGACGCGGACGGCATCGACGACACCGCCGACGTGGACTTCACCGGGGGTGTCGATCAGGACTTCGACGGCATCGACGACGCGTTTGACGCGGACGCCGACGGAAACGGGCTGGAGGATGGTGCAAGCCCGACCCGTACCTCCGCGCTACCGGACGAGAACGGCGACGGCGTGCCCGACTACCAGCTGGCGCGATTGAGCGGACGCGTGCAGACTGGTGTGTTCGGAAACGGCCTCGGCTGCTCGATCGCCGGCCCGCCGGGTGGTGAGCGTGGGGCGCCCGATCCCCTGTTGCCTCTCGCGGCATTGGTCGCGGTGATGGCGCTGGGCTGTGGCCGTCGACGTGCGGGTCGACGTCGACGAGTGCCGACGGCCTGCACGCGCATCGGGGCAACCCTGCTCGTCGCGGCGACGAGCCTGCCGGGTCAGGCGGCCGAGTTCGACCGGCGCGTCTACGCGGGCATCGGGTTCGGCGCCTCGATGCTCGCGCCGGTCACCGACGAGACGAATCTGGAACTCGGCAACGGCGGCAGTACGGCGGCGCACCTGCATCTCGGCTACGACGTCGGGCGGCGCTTCTCGGTGGAGTTCGCGGCGGGCACGCTCGGCGATGCCACGCTCGAACCGAGCGGCACGATCGGCTACGGCGTCGCCGGGGTCAGCGCGCTCTTCTACAGCGCGTCCAATCGGAGGACGCTCTCGCAGCGTGTCGGTCTGATGGGCTACTTCCGCGGTGGCCTGGGCGTGTTGAACACCAGCTCGAGCGATGTCGACATCGAGCAGCTGAACGCCATGCATGTCGCGTTCGGCGCCGGCGTCGAGTACGGTTTCCGTCGGGGAATGGGCGTCCGCGGCGAGCTGCTTGCCTACGACGGCGATGCGCGGGCCGTTCAGCTGGCGCTTCTTTGGCGGTTCGGGCGTCGGGAGGCGACGAGAGTGGTGGGGCCGACCGAGCGGACCGCTGTCCCGGCCGCAGCGCCCGCCGCTGACACGCTCGACATGGATCGGGACGGTGTCGAGGACGGGCTGGATGCCTGCCTCGGCTCACGCGACGATCGGCCCGTCGACGCGCGTGGATGCCCGATGTTCGACGGCGTCGTGGACGACGTGGGATTCGCGCCAGGGAGCGCGGTATTGACCGCGGAAGCCGAGCGGGCGCTCGACGACATCGCCCGGACACTCGTGGCCTGGCCGGCCGTCAGGCTGCGCATCGAGGCGCACACCGACGATTCGCTCGAGGCGGCAGCGGCGCAGCTGCTGACGCGACGCCAGGTGGTGCGGGTCGCGCGGTACCTCATCGCGCGCGGCGTCGCGCAAGCGCGGATCGAGGCGCGCCCGTACGGCGCGAGCCGACCGATCGCGACCCGCGGGGGCGAGGGCGCGCAGGGGCGCGACCGTCGCATCGAGATGAGTGTCATCGAGTCGCCCTGAGCGACATGTCGACGGATATGCCGTTCCGTGGTTCCGGTCACGCAAGCGCTCTCCCGAGACGGGGGTCGCGGTGCGGAACTTGCTCGTTCCCTCGGGTTCGCGCGCGTCAGGCGGGGCCGGGCCGCCCACGGTCACGATCTCCTGTCCGCGCGCCTGTCATTCGCGGGATAGACGCCATGATTCGCAGTGCTTGTCCGATCAGACATCTTCGTGTCCCGCTTCGTGCCGGCGTGATCGCCGTCGCGTTCGCGCTCGGTGGCTGTTCGTCGTTCAAGATGCCCGAGCGATTCGAGATCCCGGCCAACAGCGAGGACTTCCGCACGCGCGTCTACGCTGGTGCGGGAATGGGCAATTCCCATCTCACACCGGACACCCGTGGCACCGTCTTCAACGTCGACGACACGGACGATCTCGGCACTCAGATCAAGCTGGGCGTCGATATGCATAACTCGCTCGCCCTCGAGCTGGAGACGTCCGTGCTGGGTACTGCCACGCTTCGCGAGGCCAGGACCGACGTGAACTACTCGGCCGCGTCCGTCAGCGCGCTGATCTACGGCCTCAATGGCGTGCAGTTGCGCTCTCGTCGGGAAGGCTGGAGCGCCTACGGACGACTGGGCCTGGGGATCCTCAAGAAGTCCTCCGCGGTGCTGGCGCTCGATGAAGGCGGCACCGTACCGATCATCGGCGCGGGTGCCGAATTCGGCCTGCCGAGCGGTCTGGGCCTGCGGGGCGAGATCACCCGCTTCGACGAAGACGCGATTCACCTCGGTCTCGGGGCGGTCTACCGCTTCGGGCTGACTCCGCGCGAGGTGGGCGGTCTGCTCGTCGAGGTCGCCGACCCGGCGCTCTCCTCGAAGAAGACCCGCGTGGCCGACGGCGGGCGCACGCTCGGGCGGCCGGGACGCATCGGGCGCGACGAGTCGGAGGAAGGTACTGAGGGCCGGTTCCGGGAGCCAGACCCGGTTCGCTCCGTCAGCCGGTGGCGCCCTCCCGTGCGTCGCGATGATCGCGATCATGACGGCGTCCGCGACGCCACCGATCGCTGCCCCGATACCAATGACGACGTCACCGTCGATCGCGACGGCTGTGGATTGTTCGATGCGGTGCTGTCCGAAGTCGTCTTCAAGAGCGGTTCGAACTGGCTGACGGCGCGCGCGCGCGCCGAACTCGACGACCTGGCCGACCGTCTGCTCGTCTTTCCGGAGGCGCGCGTGAGAGTCCTTGCTCACACCGACTCGACCGGACCCGCGGACGAGAATCTCGCCTTGTCCGCCCGGCGGGCCGAGGCGGTCGTGCAGTACCTCGAGGAGCGGGGCGTGTCCGAGATGCAGCTCGAGGGGCGCGGTCTGGGCGAGACGCGTCCCGTCGCCAGCAACCGCGACCCCGAAGGCCGCGCCCGCAACCGCCGCATCGACATCGAGACGCTCGCCAACGTGGACGCCTTCCTGATCGCGAACACGACCGACGATCGTCGAGAGCCGGTCCGGTGGAAGCCCCCCGAGCCCGTCGCGGCGCCGGTCCGCACGGCCGCGGAGGCGCTTTCGCCTGCCTCGGCGGACGAGGCCCGCGCCGCGGTCGCCGCCGCACGTGAGCCGGCCGTTGATGCGCTCGCCGGCGGAGCACGCTCGTCGACACCGGCGCCGGGCCCGAATCGCATGGACGGCGCGCCGTCGCTGGCCGCCGCCACACCAGTCGCGGCGAAGGCGGACGGGAGGGTGAAGAGCCAACTGACGGAACTCGCGAGAAAGCCGGCGGATCGGCCGATGCCGTTGCCGCGCCCCGGCTTCGTCGCCGGTCTGGACATCGGCGGGCCCCTGGAGACGGTTCGCTTCGCCGCGGGCACCGCCGATCTGCTGCCGGACGCCGACGCCGAACTCGCCGCCGTGGCCGACGAGCTCCGTCGCTTTCCCGACGCGCGAGTCGCCATCATGGCGCACACGGATGATCGGGGCAGCGACGCGAGCAACCTCGCCTTGTCCGAGGGTCGGGCGGCGAGCGTGCGGTCACATCTGGTCGAACTCGGCATAGACTCGGCGCGGCTCACGTCCGAAGGACACGGCGCGAGATTGCCGCTCGTGCAAAACGTGACAGATGTTGACCGTGCGCGAAACCGACGCGTGGAGCTACGCATCGTTCGCTGAATCGGGGAGTCATCGACGCTCGACGTGCGCAGGCGCACGGTCGCGCCAGTCAAAGCGGTGACGCCGGTCGCGCTTAGGCCCTGCATGACCTGTTATCGTGGCCACGGATCGATACGAGGCGGTGCCCCGGAGACGTCGAAGTCTCTGGCGAGCGCAGGCGCGATCGGTCCGTCATCATCCACGAACCGGGGCCCTGCGGCCAATGTCAATCATGCTCCATAAACGATCCGTTTGTGCCACTGCCGTCGCCGCCGCCCTGGCGGGACTGCTTGCGGCAGGCACGACCGGTGGCGCCTTCGCCGCCGAACCTGTATCACCCTTCGCGCTACGTGCCGCGCCGGTCGGGCCGGATTCGGACGGCGACGGCATCCGTAACCAGGATGACCTCGACGACGACAACGACGGTCTTCTGGATCGCATCGAAGGCAGCGTCGACGCCGACGGCGACGGCGTCCCCGATGCCGCATCGACCGATACCGACGGCGACGGCGTCCCCGATGTCCTCGACCTCGACAGCGACAACGACGGCATCCTCGACAATCTCGAGGGCAACCTCGACCGAGCGGCGGTCGAGGCACTCGACGTCGTCGTCAACGGGGCCATCGACATCGGTGTCGAGGTCGGCGCGAACGGTGTCGCTGACGTCATCGAGACGTCCCCCGATTCCGGTCAGACCGCCGCCGCCCTTCCGGACGTCGATGGCGACGGCGTTCCCGATTTCCGCGATCGCGACAGCGACGGCGACCGGATCTGGGACGTCATCGAGGCGGGCGCCTCCGATACCGACGGCGACGGCCGGCTGGACAACTTCTCGGACGGCGACGGCAAGGGTGTCGACGATCGGGTGCAGTCGAGTGCCCTCCCGATCTTCGATACCGACGGTGACGGCACGCCCGACTTCCGCGATCTCGACAGCGACGGCGACGGACTCTCCGATCGCGACGAAGCCGGCGGCAACCCCAGTGCGCCCACCGACACCGACGGCGACGGCGCCGCGGACTACCGCGAGACCGACAGCGACGGCAACGGCGTGCCCGACGGGCAGGGTGGCGGCACCGACGGCGAAGGTCCGCAGGACGACGATCCGCGGCCCGACAACGACGGCGACGGTATCGCGAACCAGGACGATCTCGACGACGACAACGACGGTCTGCTCGACACCGAGGAGGGTCTGATCGACGCGGACGGCGACGGCGTGCCCGATGCCGGCTCGGCCGACAACGACGGCGACGGCGTGCCCGACGCGCTCGATCTCGACAGCGACAACGACGGGCTGCCCGATCTGATCGAAGGCCGGTTCGACGTCGATCTTGCCCGCGAGCTCGATCGACTCGGTGTGGCCGCGATCGCCATCGCGTTCCCGGTCGGCACCAACGGCCTCGCCGACACCATCGAGACCAGCGTCGACTCGGGACGACCGCGCGGCCCTCTCCGCGATACCGACGGTGACGGCACGCCCGATTTCCGTGACCGCGACAGCGATGGCGACGGCATTGCCGACCTCGTCGAGGCGGGCGGTGCGGACACCGACAACGACGGTATCGTCGACGGTTTCGACGACGCCGATGACAAGGGCATCGACGACCGCGTCCAGGCCAGCGCCTTGCCGCTCTTCGACACCGACGGCGACGGCGTGCCGGACTACCGCGACACGGATTCGGATGGAGACGGCATCGACGATCGCACCGAAGCCGGTGCCGTCGGGGCCAACGGACTGGTTCGACCGCGCGACACGGACGACGACGGTGCTGCGGACTACCGCGAGCTCGATTCCGATGGTGACGGCACGCCGGACGGCACTGGCTCGACCGACGGCGGTTCGACCGGTGGCACCGACGGGCGGCCGGACCGGGACGGCGACGGCATCGCGAATCAGGACGATCTCGACGACGACAACGACGGCCTGCTCGACAGCGAGGAAGGCATCATCGATGCGAACGGCGACGGCGTCGCGGATGCCTCGTCGACCGATACCGACGGTGACGGCACTCCCGACGGCAACGACCTCGACAGCGACAACGACGGCATCCTCGACCTGATCGAAGGCCGACTCGAGCGAAGCATCGCCGCCTCCCTCGACCAGCTCATGAACGGGGCCATCGACATCGGCGTGGCGATCGGTGCGAACGGCGTCGCCGACGTCATCGAGACCGCCAACGACTCCGGCGTGTTGGCCTCCGCCGTACGCGACACGGATGGCGACGGTACCCCCGACTTCCGCGATCTCGACAGCGACGCCGATGGCATCGCCGATCTCGTCGAGGCCGGCGGCGACGACACCGATGGTGACGGACGGATCGACGGCTTCGCCGATCGCGACGGTAAGGGTGTGGACGACGGCATCCAGGCGGCCGGGCTGCCGGTGTTCGACACGGACGGGGACGGTACGCCCGACTACCGCGACACGGACAGCGACGGCGACACGCTGAGCGATGCGCTCGAGGGTGGTGACGGCGCGGTACCGACCGACAGCGACGGCGACGGTGCAGGCGACTACCGCGAGCAGGATGCCGACGGTGACGGCACTCCCGATCGGCTGGAGGTCGGCGAGGATCCGGGCAACCCGGTCGACAGCGATGGTGACGGCACGCCGGACTTCCGCGACCCGAACGTGGCACACGGCGCGACGACACAGCCAACGCCCGACGGCAACGGCGACCTGGACGGTGACGGCCTGCCGAACAGCTCCGACGACGATGCCGACGGCGACGGGATCCCCAACGCGCTCGAAGGCGGCGTCGACACCGACGGCGACGGCGTGGACGATGCGCACGATCGCGACAGCGACAACGACGGCATCGGTGACGCGGTCGAAGGGTTCGCCGGCGCAACGGATTCAGGCGGCGTGCTGGCCGACAGCGATGGCGATGGCGTACCCGACTTCCGGGATCTCGACAGCGACAACGACAGCATCTTCGACGCGTACGAATCCGATGATCTTCACACGACAGCCGTCGGACGCCTGCAGTCGGCATCGATGGTCGATGCTCGCGGCCTGGCCGAAGGGGCCGCCGACGAGGCGGCCGACACCGATGGCGACGGCGTTCCGGACTATCGCGATCTCGACAGCGACAACGACGGCATCGTCGATCTGGTCGAGGCGCGCGGTGTCGACGGCAACGGCGACGGTCGCCTGGACAATCTGCGCGATGCCAACGGCGATGGTGCGGACGACGGGCTGCAACGGACGACGACGCCCTGGATCGATACCGACGGCGACGGCAGCCCGGACTTCCGCGATCTCGACAGCGATCAGGACAGCGTGTCGGACATCCTCGAGACGCACGGATCCGATCGCGATCTGGATGGCAACGGTGTCATCGACGGCTTCACGGACGCGAACGGTGACGGTTTCGACGATGGCGTCGCGGCCCAGGGCACCGGTGTACGGGACACCGACGGCGACGGCCTGCCGGACCAGACCGATCTCGACAGGGACGGCGACGGCGTGTCCGATCTCGCGGAGGCCGGCGGTAAAGACGCCGACGGCGATCGTCGAATCGACGTGCTGAAGGACGAGGACGCCGACCACATCCCGGATGGGGTGGACGTCGACTTCACCGGCGGTGCGGATGTCGACGGTGACGGCATCGACGACGTGGCCGACATCGACTTCGTCGACGGACTCGACACGGATGGCGATGGCATCGTGGATCACCTGGATCCGGACGCCGATGGCAACGGCCTGGCCGATGCATTCGATGACGGGTTCGGGACGAACGACGGCGCGCCGGCCTTTCAGCAGGCCAGTGGCGACATCGAGACCGGTATCGGTGGCTCGGCGCTCGGTTGCAGCATCGGTGTTCCGGGCACACGGGGAGGCGCATTCGATCCGTCGTTCGGCCTGCTGCTCGGTGCCGGACTTGCCTTCGTGGCGGTCCGTCGGCGTCGCCGTCTGGTACGGCCGGTCTTCGTCGCGGGCAGCGCGCTCGCCGTCGGCGGGTGCAGCCTGCTCGGCATGGACTCGCCGGCCGGACGTGACAGCGACTTCGACGGCCGCGTGTATGCCGGTGGTGGCGTGCTCGGCAGCCAGGTAGAGCCGGACGTCAACGAAGGTGCCGGTGTGTCCCTGGACGAGGACCGGAGCGTGGGCGGTTCGCTGGCGATCGGTTACGACATCAGCGAACGCTTTTCGGTAGAGGGTCATGTCGCGTCGCTCGGTGAGGCGACCTTCGATCCCGACGGCGACATCGCCTATCAGGTCGGTGGCATCAGCGGGCTCGTGTACGGCCTCGGGGATGCCGACGACCGCCTCGTGCGCGAAGGCTTTTCGGTGTTCGGCCGACTCGGGGTCGGCACGATGCGAAACCAGGCGGACGGGGTCGAGTTCGAGCGAGTGAACGACTTCCACTTGCTCGCCGGTGCGGGCGTCGAATACGGCTTCACGAACGGCCTCGCGCTGCGCGGTGAGGTGGTCGCGCACGAGACCGACGCCAAGTACGGACAGCTCGGCGCGGTGTATCGCTTCGGCGAGACGCGTTCGGGTGAGCGACGATCCGTCCCCGCGACGGCCCGGACTCCCGAGAGGCCGGCCGCTTCCGGGTCACGGGCTGCCGTCACTCCGGCGCCCGCGCCGACGGCGTCCACGGGATCCGCGCTGGACGGAGACGACGACGGCGTGGCGGACGGGAACGATGCCTGCGCCGATACCTCGGCGGGACGACCGGTCGACGAGCGGGGCTGCAACGTGTTCGACGGCGTCATCGAGAACCTCGAATTCGAATCGGGTTCGGACACGCTCGCGGCAGGATCCGAAGAAGTGCTCACCGGCGTCGCGGCGACCCTGCGGGAGTACCCCGTGATCGACCTGTCCATCGAGGCGCACACCGACAACCAGGGCTCGGCCGAAAGCAACCTCGAGCTGTCGCGTCGCCGGGCACTCGCCGTCGCGCGCTTCCTGGCCAGCGAAGGCGTGGAGCCCGCTCGACTCAAGCCCAAGGCCTTCGGCGAATCTCGTCCGAGTTCCAGCAACGCGACCGCCGAAGGGCGTGCCAGCAACCGCCGCGTGGAACTCACGATTCCGGAGTGAAGGCCGCTTCGCCGCGATAGCGCGGCGGGTCGTCGTGTCGACGCTCGACCCCCCGAGGGCGGCCATCGGCCTTCGGCCGGACGGAGTGTCTACCGGATCCCGGATCCCCCGAGCCGACGACGATCTGCACTCCGATACTGGCGGTGAACGCGCATCGGTACGGCATACTCGATCCCATGCAAGCAACCATCCGCAACCGCTCGCGAGACGGCGTGACCGCGCTGACGATGACCCTCTTCCTCGGCATCGTCCTGGTCGCGGGCAGCCCTCGGGAAGTCATGGCGGCAGACTTGCAGTATCGTGCAGGAACGCCCTCCGATCGTGACGGGGACGGTGTCGGTAACGCACTCGATGCCGATGACGACAACGACCTGATCGCCGATGTCGACGAGCTTCCCGGTGACGCCGACGGCGACGGAGTGCTGAACGCCTTCGACGTCGATGCGGACAACGATGGCATCGCCGACCTTCTCGAGGCGATCACCGATCGCGCCTTGCTCGCCCTGCTCGATGCGGACGAGGACGGCCAGCTCGACGCGAGCGTGGACATCGGCGCGAACGGCATGGCCGTCCTCGCCGAGACGGCTCCCGGATCGGGTCAGCTCGTCACCGGGCGCGTCGATACGGACGGGGATGGCCTTCCCGATCACCTGGACATCGACAGCGACGACGACGGTCTCGTCGATGTCATCGAGGCGGGTGGTATCGATCTGGACAGGGACGGTCGCGTGGATCGCTTCCGTGATCTCGACGGCGACGGTCGCGACGATCAGCTGGCCGTATTTCCGATCAGTCCGCGTGACACCGACGACGACGGGATCTACGACTTTCGCGACCTGGACAGCGACAACGACGGGGCGAGCGACCGCTTCGAGAGCAGCGGAATCGACACCGACGGCGACGGCGTGGTCGACGGTCTGCGCGACGAGAACGGTGACGGCCTCGACGACGGCGCCGCGGCAATGCCCATCACCCCGATGGACAGCGGTGGTGATTCTCGTCCGGACCATCTCGACCGTGACACGACACCGACAGGCTTCTTGCCGCTGCCTGCCGGTGCGGGGGCCGAAGGTTCGATCGAGGCGCCGTCCGGTGTTCCCGCATTCGGACGGCCGGTGACCGGGCGTGCCGGCAATCCCGTCGGCGGTTGCTCGTCCGCGTCTTCCGTCGGCGTCGTCTCCGGACCGCGCGATCCCTCGCTGTCCCTGTTGCTGCTGATCGCGCTGGTGGTGGCCGTGCGCCGTGCGCCCTGGGTGCGCGGCCGCACGGCCACAGCGGCACTTGCAGCGGTCGCCGTCGCCGGTTGCTCGGCGCTGCCGCGGTCGGAGCAGGGCGGCGCGCCGACGCGCCAGTCCGACACCGGTGGTCTGTTCGACATGCTGCACGCGGGCATCGGCGTCGGCGCGACGCGGCTCGACCCGGATACCGGCGGTACCGGCCTGGAGATCGACGAGCGCGCGTCGACCAGCGTTCAGTTGATGCTTGGCACATCGATCATGCCATGGCTCGATGCCGAGGTCCGGGCCAGCGATCTCGGCGATCTCGCGCTCGTGGGTGGCGACTCGATCGGCTATCAGGCGATCGATGTCGCGGCCGTTGCCCGGCGGAGTGTCGGGCGGGCCGAGCTCTTCGCGCGTGTCGGCGGCGGGGCCTTGTTCAACGAAGGGGGTGTGGACGTCGAGCGCCGCAACCCGAGTCATCTTCTGCTCGGCGCAGGCGTCGATCTGAATATCGCACGGGGCTGGCAGTTCCGACTCGAGGCGAACGGGCACGACGTCGACGCCGTGCAGGCCGGTGTCGGCCTCGTCTACCGATTCGGTCGACTGACGCGAGGCCTGCCGCCGCTCGCGTCACGCGGCGAGCTGTCCGCGAACGACTCGGCGGCGTCAGAGACCGGCACGTCAGAGTCGGTCTCGTCAGGGTCGGGCTCGTCAGGGTCGGTCGAGTCAGCGTCCGTCGAGTCAGGGTCCGTCGAGTCAGGGTCCGTCGAGTCAGGGTCCGTCGAGTCAGGGTCCGTCGCGTCGGAGCCCTTGTCGCGCGAGCTGTCCGCGGTCGAGTCGCCCTCGTCCGAATTCGCGTCCATCGAGCCGGCATCCCCGGACACGGCTTCCTCCAGTCAGCCGGCGGTCATCGAAGCGGCGACGTCCGGACAGTCGGATCTCGGTGCCGATGCCGACGGCGACAGCGCCGGGGCTTCGGCGCAGATGAACCCGCCGCGTCCCGATCGCGGACGTCGTCCTGACATCGCCGCACGCCCTCGAAGCGATCTCCCTCCCGAAACAACGTCTCCCCCGGAGACCGCCGCGCGTCCGGACATCGCGCCGCGTATTGCCGTCACGTCGCTTCCCGAGATCACGCCGCGGCCGGACGTCGCTACCCGGCCCGAAAGCACGCCGCTCCCCGAGATCGCGCCGCAGGCCGACAGCGTGCCGCTTCCGGACATCGCTCTGCGGCCCGAGATCGAACCGCAGCCCGACATCACGCCGCTCCCCGAGATCACGCCGCTCCCCGAGATCGCGTCGCAGCCCGACATCACGCCGCTCCCCGAGATCGCGTCGCAGCCCGAGATCACGCCGCGCCCCGAGATCACGTCGCGGCCCGAGATCACGCCGCGCCCAGAGATCGCGTCGCGGCCCGAGATCGCGTCGCGGCCCGAGAGCACGCCGCTCCCGGACATCGCGCCGCGACCCGATATCTCTCCGCGTCCGGAGGTCGCGGCCGTGCCGTCGATCGAGTCGGTGCCCGACGCCGTGCCCGCTCCGGACGTCGTCGCGGACGCCGTCCTCGCGCCCGGTGCCGTGGATCCGGCTGCCACCGACCCGGTGGCGCTCACGGCATTCAGCGCGGCCGACTACGACATCCGCTTCGCGCCCGACAGCGAGCGCATGACCGATGCCTCGCAGGGCGTGATCGAGGCCCTGGCCGAGGCGCTGAGCGCGTCCCCTGATGTCGACCTCGCCATCGTCACCCGCTCGACAGCGGGCGGCGGCGAACGCGCCGAATTCCTGTCCCGACGACGCGCGCTCGCCGTGCTGCGCGCGCTCGGTGCGGCTGGCGTCGATGTCGCTCGACTGCGTCCCGAAGTGCGCTCGGCGGACGCTTTCGGCGCTGACGCAGGCGATGTCGTGGATCAGGATACCGTCCGCGTGCTCGAGCGTTGACGTGCATCACCGAAGCCCGCCAAGGCGTTTGCTAACATCGCGGGCAGTACACGCGTTCCTGACGCGTTCAATCACGTCGCGACACCGCGACGAACTTTCACCGGACGAAAACCGCATGACCAGACTGACTCCGCTCGCGACGCTTGTTCCCGCCTTGATGGCCTTGTCCGCCGGCGCGGCCATGGCCGCAGATACGGGAGACGCGCCCGAAGGCTACGGGCTGGCGTCTCATGTCGTCGTCGAAGGGGCCGCCTACCTGGGGCGACTGGCTCCGGACGACGACGAGGGCTCGCTGGCCGGCGAGTTCGCCGATGGTGACGACGCCAATGGCGAGGATGACGAGGACGGCGTCTTCGCCTTTCCCGTCCTGGTCCAGAACGGCAAGGCCTACACGACCAACGTCTTCGCCACGAATCCGGGCGATTCGCCGGCGACGCTCGTCGGCTGGGTCGACTTCGACGGCAACGGTCGTTTCGAGGCCGACGAGCAGGCGACTGCGACGGTGCCCGCCGGTACCGACGACGAGAAGTTCAAGCTGGTGTGGAACGATCTGCGAGGCATCTCGGGTCCGTACTTCGGCCCGACCTACGCGCGGTTCCGCATCGGCACCGATGCTCTCGGCGGCGCGGACTCCGCCGGCGAAGCCAGCGATGGCGAGGTCGAGGACTATCGCTTCGACATCCAGGAAGACACCGACGGGGACGAGATCCCGAACGTCGATGATCCCGACAACGACAACGACGGCATTCCCGACGAGATCGAGGTCATCGGCACGGACACGGACGGCGACGGCATCGAGGATGCGCTCGATACGGATTCCGATGGGGACGGCGTGCCCGACTTCGTCGAGGCCGGCTCCAACCCCACGGTCCCGGTCGACACCGACGGCGACGGCACACCCGACTATCGCGACCTCGATTCGAACGACGACGGCACGCCGGACAGCGAGCGGGTCACCGGCGACGCTGACGGCGACGGGATCGTCGGCTCGCTCGAAGGTCTCGGGGACGACGATGGGGACGGCATCCCGAACACCGACGATCTCGACAGCGACAACGATCTGATTCCCGATGCGGTCGAGGCCGGTGCCGATCTCGCGGCCCCGGTCGACACCGATCGAGACGGCGTGCCGGACTTCCTCGATGTCGACAGCGACAACGACGGTGTGTTCGATCTGCTCGAATCGAACGGCGGTGAGCTCGATGTCAGCGAGTTCGACCTCGACAGCGACGGTCGGGCCGACAGCAACCGCCCCGGCGGCCTCAACGGCCTCGACGACGAAGCCGAGACCGGCGTGGATTCCGGCATTCCCCGCTTCGTCGTGGTCGACAGCGACGGTGACGGCGTCCGCAACTACCTTGACCTGGACTCGGACGACGACGGAGTCAATGACGTGGTCGAGGCCGGTGGCAGTGACGACGATGCGAACGGACTCGTCGATGCCCTGCGCGACATGGACAATGACGGCATTCCCGACACGATCGATGTCGATCTCACCGGTGGTACGGATACCGACGGCGACAGCATCGACGACGATTTCGATACCGATTCGATCGAGCTCGACGATGCGGACGGCGACGGCATCGCCGACATCGCCGACCTGGATGTCGACGGCGACGGTTTCGTCGACGCGGCCACCAACGCCGTGACGGCAGGTCGGCTCTTGGCCGATACCGACGATGACGGGATCCCGGACCTTCGCGATGCGGACGCGATCGGTGGTGACGGTACCGGCGAGCCCGTCGTCGATCCGACCGGGCCGGCTCCCGAAGTGCCCACCGCGCCGGTGGTCGACGAGAACCCGGTCGATAACGGCGCGCCGACGCCGAATGAGCCGGTCGACGATGCGTCGACGGCTGTCGGTGGCATCGAGACCGGCCTGTCCGGCTACGGTGGCTGCTCGATCCTGGCGAGTGGCTCGCGTGATCCGCTCCTGCCCGGACTGGCCCTGGCAACGGCACTTCTCGCCATGCGCCGCCGCCGGTTGACGTTGCAGAAGACCGGAAACGGTCGTTCGGTCGCGCGAACCTAAACTACGGGGCGGCGCCTCGATCGTTCCCGAGCGGACGGTCGAGGAGCCGCGCGGTAGGCGCGCCGTCGGCGCCGAGTGCCGGCGGAGCCATACCTGCTGCGCCGGCGCAGGCTCATCCGCATCACGTAGTCAAACTACCCGCGAGCGTCTGTAGTTTTCCAAGCTGCTGTTTGTGAAGGGAATTTGCAGCGATGGACTGCCGATCGAGGGGCAAGGCTACCGTATAGTCCGTCGTACGCCAGCCGCTAACGGCGGACCGCGGCGCACGACTTCGTGCTCCGGACCCTTACCCGATCAGGAGCGATCACTCGATGAATCAGCCGGCCCTCGTCGTCTCGCACGATCTCGATCTGTCCGTCTACGGTATTGCGGGCAGTGCCGACATCGTTCGGAATCCGAGCTTCGACCAGCTGTTCGTCGAGGAGACGCGCGACGATCTCGAGGGCCTCGAACGCGGCACGGTGACCGCCAGCGGCGCAGTCGCGGTCGACACCGGTGCGTTCACCGGGCGAAGCCCCAAGGACAAGTACATCGTGGACGACGAGACCACGCGCGACACTCTGTGGTGGTCGACGCAAGGCTCGAACGACAACAAGCCGATCTCCGAGGACACCTGGGCGGATCTGAAGGCGCTCGTCACCACGCAGCTCTCCGGCAAGCGACTGTTCGTCGTCGATACCTTCTGCGGCGCGAACGAGGGAACCCGCCTCGCGGTGCGCTTCGTGACCGAAGTCGCCTGGCAGGCGCACTTCGTGACCAACATGTTCATTCGCCCGACAGCCGCCGAACTCGCGGTCTACGAGCCCGACTTCGTCGTCATGAACGGGGCGCGGGCGTCCAATCCCGACTTCGTCCGTCACGGCATGAACTCCGAGAACTTTGTCGCGTTCAACCTCACCGAGAAGATGCAACTGATCGGGGGGACCTGGTACGGCGGCGAGATGAAGAAGGGGCTGTTCGGCTACATGAACTACGTCCTGCCCTTGCAGGGGATCGCCTCGATGCACTGTTCGGCAAACGTCGGGGAGGCGGGCGACACGGCCGTCTTCTTCGGCCTGTCGGGCACCGGCAAGACGACTCTCTCGACCGATCCCAAGCGCCGGCTCATCGGCGACGACGAGCACGGCTGGGACGACAGCGGCGTGTTCAATTTCGAGGGTGGCTGCTACGCGAAGACGATCGATCTCTCGCCCGAGGGCGAGCCCGACATCTACAAGGCGATTCGTCGCGATGCCCTGCTCGAGAACGTGATCGTTCGGGCCGACGGCAGCGTCGACTACGCCGACGGCTCGAAGACGCAGAACACGCGCGTTTCCTACCCGATTCACCACATCGAGAACATCGTGGCACCGCCGTCGCGAGCGGGGCATGCCACCCGGGTGATCTTCCTGACCGCCGATGCCTTCGGCGTCTTGCCCGCCGTCTCGATGTTGACGCCCGAGCAGACCCGCTACTATTTCCTGTCGGGCTTCACCGCCAAGCTCGCCGGCACGGAGCTCGGCGTGACCGAACCGCAGCCGACCTTCTCCGCCTGCTTCGGCAAGGCCTTCCTGTCGCTGCACCCGACGGTATATGCCGACATCCTCGACCAGCGCATGATGGCGTCCGGCGC
>Ga0114957_1001708_pt1 | contig 22868 bp, 17 predicted proteins | sample BantaG_FD_87175 | JGI IMG/M metagenome (GOLD analysis project Ga0114957, IMG submission 87175) | Marine algal microbial communities from Bantry Bay, Ireland - BantryBay_4 metaG | ecosystem: Host-associated > Algae > Red algae > Unclassified | place: Bantry Bay, Ireland | collected 2014-11-21 | reverse complement strand
TTTTAACAATTTTAACACCATCCAAATTTTCTGTAAATGGGGCTGGATATCTTACTTGTACAATAGCCTTATCTGCACAAGTATGCCACATTCTTTACTAATATAAACTACCTCGGGGCAAGCCCAACAGGCATTCGTATGAAAACGAATCTTAGAATTTCAAAACACGGCTCGGGGCATTTAAATCTCGATTATCGAGTAAAACTGTTTTAAAGATGGCGTTCATGCTGCCAAATCACTAATTAAAAAACCATTTAACTATTTAAAAATTAAAGTTTTAAAAAAAATTATTGGTATAAACCTAGCCGTAGTGAAGTATCCGGTAGCAAAAAGGAGGCACCTTTGAATTAAATTCTGATTATGTAGAAAATATTACAAGAATATTCTTAAAAAAAGAATCATTGTACTAGAGTAAAAAACCATAATAAAGTCATTCAACAAAAATTGAGAACACGGCAAAATCATACTGGATACCAGTATGACGCGTTATAAAATCTTGACTTCAACACGCTAAATAATATTTAATATCTGCGATTGGTCTTGCAAAACAACTCGTTTGACGAAGCAAGTAGTATTTCATGCTATATTTTTTATATTTTTAGCAATCAGTTTCCTCCTAAACTAGTGTAATCGCAAGCTCTTTAATTCAACTTTAGAATAAAGTGATATTTAAAAGTGTTTAAAAACACATTTTGTAAACCAACCTATTTAGATGACAACTAACAATAGCGGAAATACATTCCAAAAACCACTTGTCAGCATTATTCTTCCCGCCTACAATGAAGAGGCGATACTTGAAAAGAACATTGCAACATTGTATGGGTATTTAGAAACACTTGAAACCGAATACTTTTGGGAAATACTAGTAATAAACGACGGTAGTAGTGACAAGACCGGTGCTTTGGCAGATGCCTTAACAGGTACCTATCAAAACATAAAGGTATATCATCATAAGGTAAATCGAAATCTTGGTACCGCCTTACGTACAGGCTTTAAGCATAGCAAAGGGGAATATGTTATTGTTCTTGATATCGATTTAAGCTACGCTCCCGATCATATTGAAAGACTGTTGTCGAAAATTCGTGAAGATGAGGCCGATATGGTCATTGCCTCCCCCTATATGAAGGGTGGCAAAAATACCGCGGTTCCTCGAATGCGATTAATTTTAAGCAAGGTGGTGAACTATATGATGCGTAAAGCGTCTCGACTAGACATTTATACGTTTACCGGGATGGTTCGAGCCTACAAAGGGGATTTTATACGATCGGTAAATACCAAATCAAGTACTTTCGATATCAACTCCGAAATTATATTAAAGGCATATATTTTAAGAGCAATTGTTAGAGAAATTCCTGCACACCTCGATTGGTCTGCCCAAAAAGAATTAGGAAATACAAGAACTTCAAGCCTTAGGATTGTGATGGGTATATTTAATGGCCTAGTCAATAGTTTTATTTTTAGACCTTATATGCTCTTTTGGTTTTTTGGTAGTATCATCTTTTTTGTCTCGGTGTATATTATTATTTGGATATTTATCAACACGTATTTCGAATATCCGATGACCGCCGATTTAGCCTCGGGTTTTGAAGAGCGTTTCTCCCTAGCGGTTTCCGAAGTTTTTAGACAACGCCCCTACTCCTTTATCGTAGGTGGTACGACTTTAATTATATCTATTCAGTTGTTAGGTCTTGGCTTTATTTCTTTACAAAAGAAAAGGTATTTCGATGAGTTATTTCATCTAAATTCTGCCATTCTTAGAGAGACCAAAAAATTATAGGAACTTTGCACATATGAAACGATTTCGATTCAAGACAATCTTACCATTAGTACCACTCTTAGTGCTTTATATGGTAATCGTGTCGGTTTTTTCTGCGGATGAAATTGTTGCCGATGAAGGTCGCCATATGGAATATGCCTATAATTTGACGCAAGGTTATTATACGGATGCCGAAAATCCTGCAATTCGCAATGGCCCCGGCTACCCCTTGGTAATGGCGCCGTTCGTTAAATTAGGCATCCCAAACATAGTTATAAAGTTACTGAACGGTATTTTCCTTTTCATAGCGGTCATTTACTTTTTTCTAATAATTTCTCGCTATCTCAGCCCTAAACGAGCCATTGCCATTACGTATCTTTTTGGACTATATCCTCCGCTCTTAAAATGGATAAGCCTAATGCATTCAGAGGCATTGGCGGTATTATTGGTCTGCGGTTTCCTATATTACTTTCTTAAAGTGTTCGACCGTTTTGCAAAAAGAGCCCGGTACATTGTATTATCATGTTTCTTTTTAGGATATTTAACACTGACCAAAGTAATATTCGGATATGTAATTTTAGCCTCTATCCTATTTTATCTGGTAGTTTTTCTTATTGGAAAGTCAGAAAAAATAAAGCGAACATTAATCGTGTTGGTGGGGGCTTTTGTAATGTGCATCCCATACTTATACCATACCTATTCGCTTACGGGCAAACTATTTTATTGGGGAACGCAAGGTGGAGAAGTCCTATACTGGCGCTCAACACCTTTTTCTAAAGAATATGGAGATTGGATCAGTAGCGGGGTCGTTTTAAACACCTCTGAACATGATTATTACGACACCTCAGAAGTCGTAAAAAACCACGGTGCATTTTTTAAAAGTCTGGAGCCTTATTCAGCTGTGGAAAGAGATGCTCTGTTCAAGGCCAAAAGTATTGAGAACATGAAAGAATATCCTCTTAAATACATAAAGAATACTTCAGCAAGTGCGTTGCGACTATTTTTTAATTATCCATATTCCTACACAACTCAAAAGACCTCTACCTATTTTTATATCTTCCCGAATGCACTGTTGGTTACTTTTTTATCAATAGCTATTGTCTTAGCACTTAGAAATTTAAGAGCAATTCTGTTTGAAATACGCTTTTTGGGCGTGATTTCGCTGCTCTTTATAGGAGGGTTGGTTCTTTTAGACGGAAGAGTTCGGCACTTGATACCAATACTTCCACTACTACTGGTTTTTATGGTTTACATCTTTAAACATCTCGTTGTGCTCAGCATAAAAAAGGTAAACGAAGAGGTTATTTAGAAATAAGGTTTTCCTAAAATACGAATTGGTCGATTGAAATTAGAAATCAGTCGGGCGCAACAATGCTATACGAATTAGTACCATAACCGGCATCACCTGATTTTCTAGTAATCATTCGTAAAGTTCCCATAAAAGTTTCTACTTGCGTAATACCCTGTCGCTGCGATTTTTGAACGCCTTCGGTATCTGACCAAGGCCACTTGTAAATACCCCATTTGGCGTTGCCGCCCCATGGATATTTAGTATAAACAGTAGCAACTTGTCTATCATATAATTTTTGGTCATTTATCCATACCTGTAATAGGCCATTAGAAGAGTCGCCCCAGATGGCATGCACGACTATGTTCAATTTTTCTCCTGCCTTTGGCGTAATTCCCGTAGGTACATATTCTTTATTATTAGCGGCATTGACCAGAAATATCTCCCCGGCACAACGATTATTCTTAAATTGATTTTCCTTGATTACCATTAGCTCTGTATGGGGCGACTCACCAACAATACCCGGATGAACTTGCCAAAAAAGCCATTGATTATCTTTGTCGATTACATAGTCATCGCCAAAAGTATAGCTCCAACCAAACCATTCTTCGGTACCCTTGGCATGGCGAATATTCCATGGCGATGTACGTATTTCGGTTCGCATATTATAATCTCTCGAACACCAACTCTCAGTTGCCGGACTGGTCGGGTTTAAAGTAAACTTCACTCGGTCGCCTTCAATCGTAACCTGACGCTCATAACATTCTGAATTTACTTTCAGCTCATCGTTACTAAAACGAACACCTGTACGACCGCTATATGAAGGAATAGTAATGTTATCCCAACACCAAATTTTCTCGCCTCTTTCACCCGCTCTTCCACCGCCATTTCCGCAGGAAATGTTTCCTAGTGGCCCTTCGTTTACTGTAATTGTAAGTTGCGCTGTATCACTAAGTCCCTCTTGGTCGGCGACCGTTAGCGAAACGCTATAAACACCGGGACTTTCAAAAATATAGGAGGTATTGGCTTCAGATAACGTATCGCCAAGAAACTGCCAAGAATAGCTAACAATTCCTTTCTCGTCATAAGATTCATTTCCTGAAAAAACGATTGTTAAAGGAGCTATGCCGTTGAGTTGCGAAGCCTTAACTACGGCCTCTGGAGCTGAATTTGCTCCCTCGCTTACGGTTACTTCTTCAACAAGTTCGCCCGCTGCATTATCCTGCGCGCAAATTTTATCTGGCTTCTCAAAATTTGCAGTTACTCTACCTAAGAAAGGTTCCGTGAATTTTGTAGCAAGCTCGGCACTATGACCCTTAATTAAATCGTTTTCTAATACATCTAATTTATGAGCGCTCTCCGAAGCGATCTTGTATTGATCATCAATGACAAAAGCCGTATTATTACATGTAGAAACTTTTAAAACGCCAGCACCTAGTAAAAAGAATAATAATAGCCCCAAAATTACTCGTAGATACATATTTCGAAACTTTTTTAGAATAATGCTATTTTAAGTAGGTAGATAAAGGAAGTTCGAGGACCAATCAAATTCGGTACAAAATCTTTTCGTATCACATTCTTAAGTTTTTCCACCTTATTTACTGTTTTAGCCAACATGCACTATGCTTTGTTTAACTAAGTCGATTTTTGAAATTTAAATAAACTAAAAAGAGTAATAAAAAATGTTTACATGATTTCATTAATTGATTAACTACGCACCAAATCATCAAGCCTCTTACTATTTTTTTCAATATAGGATTCAGGAGCACGATGGTGAACTCCATCTTTACTTTCTTTCACATCATAATATAGTACACTTTCAAAATATGTGCCAAAGGTTTTCTTTGTTCTTGTAGTAAACCTTTCAATATATGACTTACTTGAATTTGGTAATGGCGGACACCGCATTCTGAAAGCGATATTGTTTTGTTTACATAACAACTTGATTTTTTCAATATATTTTAAATTGATTTTCGAAAACTCAAGAGAGTCCTGTGAATTTCTACCCCTCGTTTTTAAAGAATCTTCAATTTTATAATTCGAAAATTTATACTTTAATACATCGCTCTCAGGAAAGGCTTTCTTTATATATTCTTGTTCGTTTTCGGACAAGTAATTTAATTTTTTTCGAAAAGGTTTGACAAAATAATTATAAGTATAGTCCTGATTTAAAGCGTAAGTTAAAGTTTCAGGATTAACCATTAGTACTAGTTCTTTAAAATTAGCTCCATTTTTTAGTAACATATTTAACAGAATATAATTTCCTGCAACTTCGTAGCTTTGATTTTCACAAAGACAAAATAGTTCTTCTGTTTTATTTGCTTCGTAAAATTGTCGACAAACTGAATCTCCTAATAAAATTGTTTTGGCATTTATATTTGAATTATCCACTTCTGTTACCAACTCGTAAACAGGCTTTGCATTATTAAAAAATAAAGATATTTCGGAATTAAAAAGAGCCACCACTAATACCATCGGTGTTGCTAGGAAAAGCAAAATATATGTAACGAATTTTTTCAAAATTGAAAGTATATAAATGAGGCTTTATTTCCGAATTTAGCCGCTATAAATATTAAAAATATTAGAGACAGTATCCACCAAAAAACCGGGTTAACTCTAGTTAGGCGCTCATCTTTTCGAAATAACCATTCTAAGGCCACAAAGGGTATGATTATACTCAATATTTGACCTTTGTGATGTATGTTTAACGAAAATTCAGAACACATTCGATACAAATATTCAAACGATGATTCGATATTTTCACTCCTAAAAAACACCCAGGCAACAGTTACAAGAAAGAAATTAATACTCATTTGCATTATTTCTTTAATTGAAGGGAAAAATGAGGTTTCTGCAACAACGGAGCTAAGAAATTTTCTATTCGTATTTAGAACAAAAGATGGAATATAAAATACTGCATGCAGAGCACCCCAAACAATAAACGTCCAATTAGCGCCATGCCAAAACCCACTTACAATAAATATAATAAAGATATTTCGTAACGAATTCCATTTACCTCCCTTAGAACCTCCTAACGGTATATAAAGATAGTCTCGAAACCAAGTCGATAAAGAAATATGCCATTTTCTCCAAAATTCTCCGATATTTCTAGAGAAGTATGGGAACTTAAAATTAGACATGAGTTCAAACCCGAATAATTTCGAAACACCAATCGCAATGTCTGAATAACCACTAAAATCGCAATAGATCTGGAATGCAAAGTATATTGCACCCAACAACAAAGTGCCTCCCCCGTATTCGGCTTGATTCGCAAAAATATCATTTACTAGTACAGCCAGTGAATCGGCAATTACTACTTTTTTAAATAAGCCCCAAACAATCAATCTTACGCCCTGTGCAGCCTGCTCATAGTTAAAGGTTCTTTTAGCTAAAATTTGGGGCAGCAAATTGGTAGCTCTTTCAATAGGGCCGGCCACTAATTGCGGAAAAAATGCTACAAAAGAAGCAAAGGAAATAAAATCGGAAGTAGGCTTTAGATTCTTTCGATACACGTCAATAGTGTACGACATGGTCTGAAAAGTGTAAAAAGATATACCTACGGGAAGAATAATATTCAATGTCCAAATACTCTGAATTTCATAGCCAACCGACTGAAATGCGTCTACCAACGAGGTTGCAAAAAAATTATAATATTTGAAAAATCCTAAAACTGCAAGGTTAAAAAATATACTTACATATAAAAGAACTTTTCGAGAATGCTTATGAAGTTGTCTGTTTATGAGCAATCCTATTGTGTAGTCTACAACAGTAGAAAGAACAATTAATAAGAGAAACCTATGATCCCACCAGCCATAAAAGACATATGAGCTTACAAGAACCAATAAATTTTGATAGCGAAGGTTTTTATGAAATACAAACCAATATAGTATAAAAACTATCGGTAGAAAAAGAAGAAACTCTATAGAATTAAATAACAATTTTCAATTATTTGGATGATGAATACTCAAAATAAAGCAGACCAAAAATCCTTGGCCATTGTTATTTTGGTTTTATTTTCTACACTGAAGTGATTTAAAACCTTAAAAACTAATTGGCAATAGTACCAAATAACCGCATTTTAAGCAAAAAACTTAGCTGTATCGACTAATTTTAGGGTAGAAATACGAGTATGCATTTATTTAGAGTGAATCGTAAAGCGTCTTATACTCAATTGCTATTTTATCCCATGTATATTTGGTAAAAACCTTTTCTCTCGCAACTATGCCAAATCGCTCAAAATCTTCTCTGTTATCCGATAACCAAATTAATTTCTTGGCAAGATCTTTCACGTTCTTATTTTTAAAAAAAAGCATGTCATTTTCATCGAAAACTTGTGTGTTTTCTGGAATATCACTGGCCAATATTGGCTTGCCGGCACTAGCTACTTCCAAGAGCATAATAGACATCCCTTCGGTCTCTGAAGGAAAAACAAAGTAATCGCATTTACTCACGAGTTCCAATAAAGAAGCAAGTGGGCTTACAAAACCAAGAAAATGAACTTTTAAGCCCTTACTGAGTTCTTTGACCTCTCGTATGTATGCAGGATAGTTGTCTAACTCACCTGCTACAAAAATAGCCCCTTGAAAGTTTATCTTTTTGTATGCCATAAGCATGGTGTGCAAACCTTTTGTTCCCATAATTCTGCGCGCTGCAAAAAGAACAAAAGGTGTATCAAGAGGTAGGTTTTTCGGCCAAAACTTTTGTAATCCGTTTTCGGATTTCTCTTCAATAACATTGATACCATTTGCAATAAACTGAACCGCTATCCCATAATGTTCATGATAGTAATCGCATAATGGTTGTGATATTGCTGTTCTTACACCATTAAATTTTAAAAAACGTTTTTCATTAATTTTAAAAAACTTTTTAGCAAGCCAACTCCATTTATCCCTTTTATATGGGGCTTCATGAGCGGTAGCAATAACTTTAGCCTTTTTAGACAATCCGGCCAAGAAAAAAAAACTGTCTATTTTATGTGCATGAACGATATCATAGTCACCTTTATGTTTGATGTGTATATAACACCTCAGATAAAAGAGAAATACACCGAAGCTACCTAGTTTTATTTCGGGAAATTCAACGACATTGACGCCATTAACATGCGTTTTTGCCAAATCATTTGCGTAGCAATAAATTGTTATATCGAATTGTTCTGCCAAGTTTAGAATCAAATTTTCCGCTACCCGGCTAGTGCCCCCTCTAGAAGGAAAATATTTTATTCCGTAAAAAGCTATTTTTTTCTTTTTTTGCATGCTTTTTATTGGTGAGTCGTTTTTACTTCCTATTTATTTTCGAAATACTATTTTAAATGACATCTCGCATCTTTCTTCTACGAGCTTAAGATTTTTTTATATAATTTATAATACTCAGATGTCATTTTACTCAAACTAAACATATTCGCAATTCTATTTTTTCCTCGCTGTCCCATTTCTTTTGCCTCCTCTGGGTTATCAATTAAATAATTTAATTTTGCAGCTAATACTTCTGGAGCATTATTCGGTATTAAAAAGCCGGTTTTTAGGTCTTGCACAATTTCATTTGTGCCCCCCCCAGTCGTAGCAATGGTTGGTTTACCCAAGGCCATATATTCTAAAATAGAGTTAGAGATACCCTCACCATGCACTCTTGTATCTGTAGCCAACACTCCTATATCAAAGCTATTTACAATCGATTCAATATCAGTTTGTACCCCGGTAAAAATAAAAAAAGACGCAAATCTCGAAGGAATCATCCTTTTACATTTTTCCAAATTTTTACCTGCTCCAATGGCAAGAAAGGTAATATCTTCCCGTTCTGAAAGCACAATTAATGCCGCAGAAATGTAGGATTTGAAATCTTTTTTATCAGTGAAACTAGCAACCATCCCAACAATTTTTGGGGTGCTTATGCTGAACAATTTTCTAATCTCGCTGCTATCCTTTATGCTACTTAACCTTTCACTTCCAAAACCATTATAAATGCACACAGCTTTTTCTTTTGGTACCTTGTAGGCTTTTAAACCTGCCCAAGAATTACCTAAAACAACCTTCGAAAAAGGAAAAGTTATTCTTGCTCTAAAATATTGTTTGTTAAAAAAACCCATGTTTATGGGTGCATTTACAATATTTGCATTTATCAAGTCTATTCGGAGGACTATTGATGTTGGAATCGCCAAAATTGTAGACATGGTAGCCCAACTATGTATTAGTTCTGGTCTCCAATTTTTACAGAACTTGTAAAGCTGTAATAGCACCATAGGATTTTTCTTAGGCACTCGCTTTAGTATTTTAACTGGAATTCCCATCTCAAATATTTCTTTGTAGTGAATCCTATCTGAAAAAACCACCAATGCCAGTTCAATATCTTTTGTATTACTAAAACCCTTGACCAATTCAACCAATCTTCGCTCTCTACCCCCTGAGGTCAAACTATCTATAAGCAAAAGTACTTTCATATTTTTTTAAATCTTAGATTGGTGCATATTTCCAAACCTAGTTGTTTTGATTCATTACAATTGAATAGATACATTTACAGTGTTTATAGTATAGATATGTCATTTTAAGATACGTTTGTTTTACCAGAGTAGACTTCCCCGTTAGCAATTTGCATTGCATTACTGTTTTCAATCAATTTTAGGTAATTTTCTTGAAACGTTTGGTAACTAAAGTAGGTAGTAAGATGTGTGTGACTTGCGATACCCATTTTAAAACGAAGCTCAGGAGATTGAATTAATTTTTTCAAACATTCAGCTAAGGCAGTGGTATCATGAATGGGTGCAATAAAGCCATTGGTAGTATCTACTACCAAACGGGCATTATCACCAGCGTTCGTGGCTACTATGGGCAAGCCGCAATTCATAGCTTCCATAATTGCATTGGAAACACCTTCAAAAGAAGAACTACATAAATAAATATCAGCCGTGCCCAGCATACCGTAAATATCTGAAGCATTGGTTACAATTGTTACTTCATTTTCTAACCCTAGAATTTCAATATCTTTTGTAATGTTGTCCTTTTCAGGACCTTCCCCTACAATTGTATAAGTAATGCTGTAACGGGCATCAAGTATCTCTTTCAAATTAGCAATAACTTTCAGCGCTGTTCCATATTCCTTTTGAGCAACCAACCTTCCAAGACTAATTATACTAATTGATTTAATTTCCTCTTTACTTTTTTTAACTAAAGGAATAACATCAATTCCATTAGAAATTACGAATACACTTTTTTTAAAACCTTGCTCTAAAGCTGCGTGGTATGCAGCGAAGTTGTTGGCTATCGTATAATTCAATAGGTAATTGTTCGCCCATTTTAACGCTATAAATTTAGCTTTAGGCATGTAACTATTACGTATACCCCCGAAAATAAGAGAGACCCCTGCTATTTTTCCACAAATAGCGGATACAATAGTATCAGTCGGTAAAAACGAAAAAATAATATCAGTTTGATTATTTTTTAAGAAACGAATAAAGCCCAAAAACTTTTTAATCGGGTTTTTCGATAAAAATCTATGCTGAAGGCCTTCCTCTTCAATAAATAGTTGTCTTGGAGGGTAAATCGGCTCTGGATTTAGTATAAGAACAGTAACATTATGGTAAGGCTTTAAAGCCCTTGCTAATAAAAGACATTGTTTTTCGGCACCTCCGCGACTAAGCGAATTTATTGTTATGCAGATATTTTTTTTTATCTTTTTCATTTTCTAAAACGTGCTAATGCAATTGTTCTTTGGGCCATAAAGAAATGAAATCTACCAACTTGTTCCCAAGCGTTTTATAGTCTAACTCTGCTAGACCCAAACGATGACCGTTCTTACCAATTTCTATAGCTTTCTCTGGATTTTCTAAAACAAACTTCATTTTCTCAGCAAAAGTTATTTTATCATAACCATTAGCGACTAAGGCCGTTACACCATCTTCAAAATACGTTTTTATTTCACCAATGTTGGTTGTAATAACTGGGTTCGCTGTTGCCAGGTATTCTCCTATTTTATGGGGAAATCTTGAAGAATCTTGCACAGTATTTCGCAGGGGAATTAATAATGCAATGGCATTAGTATATAATTGAACTAGTTCGTCGTAAGGGATATTAGAAAAAATTTGAACTGGTTGGGTATTAAATTGTGCATTTATATCATTTGCAAAACGAGCGGTTTCCTTTTCGCTACCGCCGCTAACAATCATGTACAATTTGATATTTTCATCACCTGAAATACTCTTGTAAGCATCGATAATAAAGTCGATTACCTCTCTATAAGAAATGCTTCCACAATACAGAAAATACTTCTCCGTGGGCGTTTTGTTCACTTTGAACTTTTCAAAATCACAAATTACAGGTAATTTCATATTTGGTTTGGAAGGTGAAGCCTCATGGTAATACTGTTTTAATTTATCACTTATAGGCAGGGCACCATCGAAAAACCTTAACATCCATTTGTCATTTATATAATCATTAATCTTCTGAGCGAAGCTGTTACGATGTTGCATAGCCGAAGCCATTTCTACAAAATTTAAAACGATAGGAAAATCAAAATAAGCGGCAAAAAACAAATACCGGATAATGTGTAAAACCTTTCTATTTGAAAGTACTGCCATACTAATGCCTCCCTGTTTCTTTAGCTTCCTTAGATAAGTGAATTCGCCATAAGCACCTTTTATTTTCTGTAGATTCCTTTTTAAAAATCCATTAGGCTTATGAGTTTCCTTCGAAGTGTACATGTATTCTATACCTTCAAAATTACCTTCGTATTTGAAATTCATATGTTCACCAGAATTCCAAGAACCCTTTCTGATAATTACGGTAGCCTTAACGTTATTATAAATTAAAGATTTCGCCATTAAGGTCATACGCTGTACCGAAGCTAACCCATAAGGAAACTTTACTTCCCCTAAAAAAATAACATGTTTGTTATGATTGCTTTTCAATTTTCGTAACGACTTTAAATTAGTTTTGAAAAAGGCATGGCTTTATGCTGTTGCTAATACTTTTCATTGTCAGCAAGTCTATTTTGCCCATATTCCCGTTTCTTTTTTAGCCAAAATCTTGTTTACCTGTATGGGTGAAATTATTACTAAAGGCAATAAGCTTACTATTGTACCCAACACAATTCCTACTACCCCAAAATCAAGTACTTTAACAAAAAATAAGGATGCGGGAATATTGATACATGCGGCAAAAATCCAAGCATACATTTGAAGCTTAATTTTACCGGTACCATTGATTACTACATTAAACATATTTACCCAAGTACTCAAACATATCGAAATAGCGACCGCTATAGAAATACCTATAGGTATATTAAGGCTTTCGCCAAGCCATGAATCATATACAAAAGGGGATACGAGTACCATCAGTAAAGCCAACACCAAAGTACCTAGCCATACTTTAAATACTGTCCGAACCGACTTACGCATCCATTTTAAATCTCCTTTTACATAAGCTTCAATATTCGAAGGCCAAAGTTGGTTGTTGATAATAACAAAGAGTAACATAAAAATTGACAAATATTTAAAGGCCGCCTCATATTGAGGTACCCCCTCAAGCGACACAAAACTTGCAATCAAAATATTATTTGTCTGATGAATTATTAACATCGCTATTTTAATTAGAAAAAATTTGAAGCCTAGAGAAAATAGATCTTTGAAATAAGGCCACCTTATTAATTTAAAATGGGGTCGGTATTTGCGTAACTTACTTCTAAAGAAATATAAGCCTACTATTAATGGTAGCAAAGCGAAAGTAAGTGCTTTGGCAGAACCCAGTAGAAATAGGGAATCTGCTTTGATATAGGGGATTATTAAAATAAATATTAAGAACAAGGCCTTTGCAATGAATGTAAACATTTCTACGTAAGCCATTTTCTGCAAAGCGTAGAATATTTCGTAAATATTACGGGTTACAAAACGAATTCCGAAAGCTAATATGATGATAGCGCCCAACGACCTTACTTCCCCATACAAATCTGGAGTAATATTTATCCATTCTGGCCATGGCATCAAATAATTGAGAACAAGTAATAGTGCTGTTATCAGGGCTACGACCATACCTAAAGCGAAATAAGCGGTGCTTACATAATGAACGGCCTGTTTATGATCATTTCTGGCAACGGCCTCTCCAAATTTATTGCGTAATCCAAGACCGATTCCGATGTCAAGATTTAAGAACCAATCAATCATGGAAAGCATCGTCAAATAGATGCCGAACTTTGTGGCTCCAAGATAATCTAAAGACAATGGGAAATAGGCGAATCCGATAAGCACGCCAAGCCCCTTAAGCACGATTGTGAGCAAGATATTCTTCTTGGCGCGATTTGATCGCTCATCACCTTTCGATAAAAATTTCTTAAACTTTTCGGTTATCTTCATATCACTCATCGGAGTTCTTTCATTGAATCTACTTAGAAATCCTGAATATTTTCTTGGCCGTTCTTTTCATAAATTCCCATACCGATACCTATATGAATTGCATATAAAACCGAAAGGTAGGATATAAAAAGGAAGGTATTCGTGAGGTTTCCGACAATAAAAAGTATACTTACTAGGAAGGGGACCACAAAATATTTGTTCATTCTTAATGAACGTGCGTAATAACCTAGAGACAAGAATACAAATAACAAAAAACTAATAAAAGCTGGTACTCCATATAAAAAGAGGGCTGAAAAATAACCACTATGCAGGCTGCCTGTTTTCGCACTTGCTCGTTCTCTGCTTCCCGTTATTCGTAAAAGATTTTCGTAATAAACTTCATTTTTTAAGTTCCCGTAACCAAATAATGGCTTCTTACCAAAATTTTCAATTACCATTGTATAGTATCCTCCTCTGCTATCAACAGTATCCTCGAGTCTTTCTTTGACCAAAGAGCTATTCATAATATCAGAATAGAAAAAAACAGATATTAGCAAAATCATCGCAAAACCAGAAAGTCCGATAAGTGCTACTTTTTCTGTAGCCAGTTTTATGATATACACCAAATAAATAAAAATTACTAGTGCTAGTATAATCCAACTCATGCGCATAAAAGACGTTATTACACCCAAGGAAAAAAGACTGATCAAAGATACTTTCTTCACGTTATTTTTGACCGTCACGAACGTCCACGTAATCGCAATAATCAAAAAGTACGAATTATGATATTCAGCATCAAAAAGACCATTGGCCCTTATAAAACTGCCAAAGGCAGCTCTAACATCACCAATTCTAAGAAAATATGGATTCACTAATAATTGAACAAAAGCAACTAGACTAGAAATTACAGCCCCAAAAATAAATGATTTCCCTATTAAATCGTAAGAAGGCTTGTCTGCCATCATCCGTAAGCCGATTACTATAATTAAGAACGCTACAGCATCTAGAATAACTTTTAATTCTTCTGGAAAGACATTAACAACAACAGATATAGATAATAGCGTAATGTAGCATATCAGAGCCACCATAAACCATGGCATTCTTATTCCTGCAGACCAATTCAATTTTTGTTTTGAGGCCCATAGCTTTCGAATAATCAAAACCAATAGCATTAGATAAATAAAACGTATTGGCTGAATTTCAAAAAAACTAAAACCCGGAATTTTTACGGTTAAGAGTTTATTTAAATTTCCGGTAATTAGAAAGAAGGATATAAAGAACATCTCCTTTTTATATGCAGAGGTGCTGGTTATAGTCATATATAACGCAATAATACCTCCAAAAACAAGAAAAATATAGATTTGAAGCAACTGACCGCTGGTAACTGCAAATTCAAAATGTTTCGGGAATTCTTCCATTTTACAAAATATCAGGTCAAAAAGAATTAACCTTGATAACCAACCTTAAGCTTGAACTGACAAAGATTCGTTAACCACTTGCTCTTCTTGGTTTAGACCGTATTTCTCTCCATACCCATACTTATGTTGCTCTTTTAGAGCACCATTATACACAATAAAACTTTGTTTGTTTTTATCTTGCGAAGCAATCTCTTCCAAATCATCTAAAAATTGCAGCTTAGCAATACCTCTGCGAACAACGAATAAGTTAATATCCATGAGATTATAAAGTGTTAAAAAATCAGAAACTAAGCCTACTGCAGGGGTATCCAAGATAATATAATCATACCGGCTCTTCAACGATTCTATAAGATCTTCTAATTTAGACCCAGAAAGCAATTTGTGTACGTTGCCTTTGACAACCGAGGTTGGAATAAAATGAAGGCTACTTACCTCATCGTGCTCATGAATTATGGAATCTATTTCTGTAATATTCCCCTTCAAAAAGGCTGTGAGATCATTTTTATTTACTTTTTGAATTCCTTTAACAAGACCTGGTTTTCTTAAATCCGCATCAACGATCAACACTTTCTTACCAGCCTCAGCTAAAGTAATTCCTAAATTAATGGAGGTATAGGTTTTACCTTCTCCTGGTAGAATAGAGGTAATTCCAAGAACGGAAGTGCCCTCAGAATTCAAGAGATTTAATTTGGCACTTAAATCGCGAAACGATTCCTTTAATTTCCAAATTGACAGCTCCGACTTTTTAGATTCATGCGCTACAATTGAACTTAACACCGGAATATTAGTACTTTCTTTTATTTGAGTAATATTTTCGATAATATTTTTAGGGGAAAAAATCACAATCCAAGCTAGTGGTAACAATAAGCCCAATGTGATTGCCAAAACCATTATAAGTTTTTTCTGTGGAAAAACAGGACCATCACCCACCAATCTTGCTGTGTCTAAAACCCGCGCATCAGAGGTACTCTCTCCTCTTGCAATACCTGTTTTAGCAAGCTCCTGACTCATATAATTAAATAGATTTTCATACAGAGTACTTTGTCTTTGTATCGTTAAAAGCGCATTTTGTTGTGTTGGCAGATCGCCTATAAGCCCGCCCACATTTGACAACTCGGCATTTACACTCTCTAGGGAGAAATTAGCGGATTTTAACGCTCCTCTTAAATTACTTAATAGTACATTGGTGGATTGAGCGATTTCTCTATTGAGTATTACCATTTCTTCGTTGTTACTGGTAATAAAAAACCTTTTTTTCGACCTTTTGGCGTACAAATCTTTTAGGTCAACTATGTTACGGTTAATTATGGGGTCTTCCATTCCAACCGTTGTTGGCATTACAAACTCCTCGTTATTGCGATTGTCTTCAATAGTTGAAATTAAAGTTTCATAGAGATTGATGTCCATCCCTATTTTAGCTCTTCTAACCTGTAGATTTGTAGTTTTATCTAACGCATTAATAGCTGTTTTACTTAAATCTAAAGCGTTATCTCCTTTTTTGAATTGTTCTAATTTTGACTCTACTTTAACTAATGAATCTGATATATCTTTTAACTGATTTTTAATAAACTCTTCTTTACTTAAGGCAATTTCGTTTCTAGAAACAAGCTGATTTTTAATATAATTTTCTGTCAGTTTTTCAAGAAATTTTACCTCTTTATCAACAACGGGACCTGTACAAGTTATGTTAAAAATACTGGCCTGTATATCGATGTTGTTTACTGTTAAATTACCTGCATAAGCGCTTGCAAGAGCCTCCAAGTCGTAAACTTCGAAACTTAATGTACCTTCAAAATCTGCAACATTGACCTTATAATCAGGTTTTTGTAAAACGAAATTGAAATAATCGTTTTTTACGGTTTCACCAAATTTGAATATCCCCGAAAAATTAAACTCGCGCTCAACTTCGTGGGAAGAACCTGTTTTAGGATTTGATATTGTGAAATTAGAAGCTTCCACACTTAACCTGTACTCTGTTTCGGATATAATTTTAACTTCGAATGGCGTAGCATAAAGTTGCGGCAAGCGTTTATCTAATTCAACCTCAAAAGGAAAATAACCGTAATATTCTTTTTTCTTAGCCCAACCTTCTAAATAATAAGAAACATCAAGATTTAAGTCTTCGACCGTCTGTTTTATTAAACTAAATGATTTTATGATACCAACCTCATTGTAGAGGTTTTTTTCCATTTCAATCAAACTTACACCACCTTCTACATATTGGCTTTCTCCTAAAACACGATTGCTTCCAGAAGAATCAATTAATAAAGAGGTTCCAACTTCATACTTCGGAGTAGTAATAAAAATATAGGCAACTGCCAAAGCAACAAATGCTATGATGCTCGCTAAAAAAAGAAATTTATGCTTAAATACTTTTCTGAAAAAGTCTTTCAAATTTACCTCTTGCTTTGAGTCAAAACCCCTATCTCTTTTGTTTTCCATTTCTTATGTAACTCAATTTGGTTTTAAGTATGTATTAATTAACTGCTATTTACTTCTAAGAATATAAATATTCGTAACTGATCAGTATATTTAAATCACTGATAATTAATTGTTTTCATGTTCAAAAAAAATCAATCTTAAAAATCATACGTGTCTGATTATAAATAAAACTTAAATTATATTGACGTTTTATCAGATAGTTCCGAATTCGAAAAGAAGAAGACTTAACTTTCTATTTGCAAGTGGTTTAGTTATTTTTTGAATTTAAAAACGTATACTGAATTAGTTGCAAATACTTTTAAAATTACTTTCTTCTATATCCTTATTTATTCGTAAAACTCAAAATCAATACAGTAGTAGATACTGCTGTTAAGATAAGGGTTAACACCCCTAAATTATTTTGAACAAGTTTTGGCTTGGAAGTTTCTACATAAAGTACATCATTCGGATGTAAAAAATAGTAAGGCGATTGTATAACGGCCGGGTCGGTTAAATCTAAGGTTACCACAACAGATTCATCTCCGTTTTGTCGAATAAGCCGCACGTTCTTTCGTCTGGCCGATATATTCAAATCTCCAGCAGCACTTAGCGCCTCAAAAATGGTAGCTTGAGTGTTATAAATATAATTCGTTCCAGGGTTTTTAACATCGCCCATTACCGAAACTTTGAAACTTGTTAGTTTTACTGATACTGTGGCATTCAGTAAATATTTGTTAATTTCTAATTGTACTAAATCTCGAATTTCCTCAATTGTAAAATCGCTAACCTTTACGGGACCAACAATCGCAAGATTTATAATTCCCTCGCGGTCTACTGTATAGCCGGTAAGATAAAGCGATGCCGGGTTGGCCTGTATATTATTATTTTCTATTGCCGAAGTATTAAAGAAGTCTGCTTGTTCTGGATCTCTACTTTGAACTTTTACACTCAGAACATCGTTTGGCTGAACCTTATATTTCGTTGAGATGACAGGTATTCGAAGTTTTTGCTTACTACTTTGTAAATAATCAACTTGTTTTGAGGTATAGCAAGACGCTAATGAAAGCACTGAAACAAGCAAAAATAACTTACTTGTAATTTGCAGTAGTTTAGATGTTTTTTTAACACCTAAGCTAATGTCTAAATTGGTTTTAGAATCTTTACTCATCTTATTTCGATTTAAAGTAATCACTTATTGTTTCAGCACTTGTATTCTTGATAAAAACATGGACTTACTTAATTGAAACGTTAAATGTACCACTACTATTATTCGCAATCATATTAAAGAAGTTGAACTGTTGCGCATAAACGTTAAAATGCTTTTTTGTGATGACTGCCGAAAACAGTGAGGAAGATTATTTTAATGTCGAGCCATAAACTCCAATTTTCGATATACCATAAATCATGGTATACACGCTCGTTCTTTTGTTCATCGGTAACAGTTGGCCCTCGCCATCCGTTCACTTGTGCCCAACCAGTAATGCCTGGCTTAACATAGCTACGAACCATATAATCATTAACTGTCTTGCGAAAATCGTCTTGCAGATTAATTCTATGTGGTCTAGGACCAATAACACTCATTTCGCCTTTTAAAACGTTTAAGAATTGAGGTAATTCATCTAAATCCAATTTGCGCAACCATTTACCTACTCTAGTAATCCTGGGGTCATTTACGATAGTTGACTGCATGCCACTAGCGGGATTATTACTGACCGACATTGTTCTGAACTTATAACATTTAAACGTTTCCCCTCCTTCACCTTTTCTGCTAGGCGTGTAAAAAATAGGGCCTCTAGAATCTATCAATATCAATAGGGCAATAATCAAAAATACCGGCGCACCTAAGATGAGTATCCAAAGGGCGAAAAAGAAATCGAATAAACGCTTAAAAATGGTCTTATTAAAATTATCTAGTGGAGACTGTCGCAGCTTAAATACCGCTAGATCACCCATTGTCATGGGCTTATAATTCCTAGACATTAATAGCGGGTTTTCCGGAATCAGCTTTACTCGAACCCCATAGTTATCGGCAATTTTAATAGTCTCCGCAATGTCATCGTTACTCATCTGTGCCATAGCGATAAAAATTTCATCTATACTATTATTCGCCAGAACATCTTCAAGTTCATTAGTGTTACCAAAAATATTTAGATTATGTTCACTTGCTTCATTCACATTTTTGTTTTCCAAATAACCCAAAATATTATATCCATAATGGGTCATAGCACTAGTAAAACCTTTTATATTATCTCCTTTATACCCAGAACCAATAAGCAGTGTGTCAGAAAACAAATGCGAACCTCTTTTCCTCAGAAATCTTAAGCAATACTTATGACCTAAAAGGTTTAAATAAGAAAATATAAAAATCGGCAGAATAAACGATGAGCGATTGAAGTAGCTCATTTTGAATAAGATGACCAAGGTCATTACAAACCCAACAAAGAAGAACATACAGATGAAAATGCTCTTAAAATAATAATAGTTAGGGTTAAAATAAAACTCATTACCCCGAATCCATAAAATAATCAGCAACCAACTTATGTTGTAAATGACCACTAGTTTAGCAATTTGTGCCAAAAAAATAGGGTCGTTCAATGAGAATTCTGGCATTCTAAAGAACAAGAATGTAACTAATACCAAGTTCAATAAAACGAATTCAAAAGCCAAAAGGTTAATGAGTACGAATCTATTCTTTGAGTTCATTATATGTGTCGTTAATCATGTTCTATTTTATACCGTAAAACAAATTCACAAGGTCAGGTTACTTTCAAGGATCAATCAAAGGCTCTAAACCACTTTTAAACATTACAAGAACATTCTAATTTTGGTTAGTTGTCTTACAATTTTAGAATGATAAAGTAAATTAAGGCAGAAAATCTGGGGGATTTTATTGCTTGAAGCTCTAAAGCATGGTCATGAATTTATCGGTTTGGTCTCAATTTTTACAAAATAGTTTGTAAATAAATATAATTTACCATCAAAAAAACTACCGTTCTATGATAATAATGTTTCGATTAGGTTAATTCTATACTATTATTAGACATTACAAACTCTGATTTGAATGCTATCAGATATCGAATTTAGGTTTATGTCTATGAATGCGGCAAATTACTAGTTAAACGGTTTTAAATATCGATAAAATCACTTATCCAAAGAAGAATATACAGAAGGCAACGGTTTTCGAAATAATAAAGTGTCCGTTAATCGATGACGCTAATGCCTTACTACTCTCAGAAAATTTTATTGCATCATTTATAAATCTAGCCTCAAATGCAATTCCTTCAACTGTTCGTCATTAATAAGAGCAGGTGCATCGATCATCACATCTCGGCCGCTGTTGTTTTTAGGAAAGGCAATAAAGTCGCGAATGGTCTCTTGACCACCAAGTATGGCTACCAATCTATCAAGACCGAATGCGATACCCCCATGCGGTGGTGCGCCATATTGAAAAGCATCCATAAGAAATCCGAATTGTGCTTTTGCTTCTTCGGGAGTGAAGCCTAAATGTTTGAACATGGTCGATTGCGTGTCTTTATCGTGAATACGAATAGAACCACCACCGATTTCGTTTCCGTTTAGTACCAAATCATAAGCGTTCGCACGAACTGCTCCAGGGTCTGAATCTAATAATTCTAGTTGACCAGGTTTCGGCGAAGTAAAGGGGTGGTGCATGGCATGGTAGTGACCGGATTCTTCATCCAATTCTAATAACGGAAAATCGATTACCCATAAAGGAGCGAATACTTCAGGGTTTCGTAAGCCCAAACGTTCAGCCAGTTCCATTCGCAAGGCACTAAGTTGTGCTCTTACTTTGTTTTTATCCCCGGAAAGCACACAGATTAAATCACCAGCTTTCGCGCCAGTAGCTTCTGCCCATTTCACTAAATCTTCTTGGTCGTAAAATTTATCGACTGACGATTTGTAACTACCGTCCTCGTTACAGCGGCAATATACCATTCCCAAGGCTCCGACTTGCGGTCTCCTAACCCAATCTGTTAGTTTATCGATTTCTTTTCGGGTGTATGAATTCCCACCAGGCACTGCAATTCCGACTACCAATTCTGCGGAGTTAAACACATTAAAATCTTTATGTTGCGCTACCTCGTTCAACTCTCCGAATTCCATTCCAAAACGAATGTCGGGTTTGTCATTTCCGTAACGTTTCATGGCCTCGTCAAAAGTCATTCTAGGGAACGATTCGGTATCTATTCCTTTGATTTCTTTTAATAAATGCTTGGTGAGGCCTTCAAAGGCATTTAGAATATCTTCTTGCTCCACAAAGGCCATTTCGCAGTCGATTTGGGTAAATTCAGGTTGCCTGTCAGCTCGCAAGTCCTCATCACGAAAACATTTTACAATCTGAAAATATTTGTCCAAACCGCCTACCATCAATAATTGCTTGAAAGTTTGCGGAGATTGAGGTAGGGCATAAAATTGACCTTCGTTCATTCTGCTGGGAACCACGAAATCACGGGCCCCCTCTGGGGTTGATTTTATCAAATAGGGCGTTTCCACCTCAATAAAACCTTGGTTTGAGAGATATTTTCGGACCTCCATCGAGACTTTACTTCGAAATATCAAGCTGTCTTTTACAGGATTTCTACGAATATCCAGATACCGGTATTTCATACGAATGTCTTCCCCACCATCAGTTTCATCTTCAATGGTAAAAGGGGGTGTTTTTGATTCGTTCAAAACAATGACCTCCTCTACCAAAACCTCGATATTTCCCGTTGGGATGTTCGGATTTTTAGAGGCCCTTTCAATAACTTCACCATTAACCTGCACGACAAATTCGCGGCCTAAACTTCTGGCCTGCTCTATAAGTTCGGCTGAAGTGCGGTCTTCATCAAAAACGAGCTGGGTAATACCGTAACGGTCACGCAAATCTACCCAAGCCACAAAGCCCTTATCCCGAGTTTTGTGCACCCAACCAGAGAGAGTAACTTTCTGATTGATATGTGATTCGCGTAATTCTCCGCAGGTATGGCTTCTGTACATAAAGTTTAAATTTTAAAGAGGCAAAGGTAAGAAGATATCATGGTAACAGCTACAGGCCGAGCAAAAGGAATGTTCTTATTTTTAATCTTGGAAATTGCCCTGTCTTCAAAAATGGATAAGAAAATTAATTTCGAAATTCTTATTATCTTAATACCCCTTAAATAATGACCACAAAACTTATTTATTATGAAATTGAAACAAATCATCACCTTACTCGTAACCGTAAGTTTTATTCCTATCTCTTCTATACAAGCTCAAAACGATATTCTTAAAAAACTTGATGAAATAGCTGTCGTGGATCAAAAGGTAATGATGCCCATGCGCGATGGTATTCGCCTTGCAACTGATATCTACAGGCCAAAGACCGATAAGAAAGTGCCCATTATTTTCTCCCGCACGCCCTATAATTTTAATTCGTGGGGCGACGGGGAGCAAAGAACACGAACTGCCGAACGTGCGTACGAAGCGGTGCGTCGCGGCTATGCCTATGTCGTACAGAACGAACGTGGGCGCTATTTTTCTGAAGGTGAATGGGATATTCTGGGCGTACCCCTAACCGATGGCTATGATGCTTTTTCTTGGATGAAAGACCAATCTTGGTCTAACGGAAAAATCGGCACCTACGGTTGTTCCTCTACCGCCGAGTGGCAAATGGCCGTTGCAGCCTTG
>Ga0114957_1001703_pt1 | contig 22947 bp, 21 predicted proteins | sample BantaG_FD_87175 | JGI IMG/M metagenome (GOLD analysis project Ga0114957, IMG submission 87175) | Marine algal microbial communities from Bantry Bay, Ireland - BantryBay_4 metaG | ecosystem: Host-associated > Algae > Red algae > Unclassified | place: Bantry Bay, Ireland | collected 2014-11-21 | reverse complement strand
CCGAGTTCAGCGAAACCACCAGCGGGCTGGAGCTTCCTAAAGGTGGAGCTGCTCGCTTCTTCCGCCTGACGTTTACTCTGGAACCTTGAGCGGTTCCGCCTTTTCACTTCTGAATAAATCGCTAGAAGGTCCACCATGACCGCAGCTGATCTCGCGAAGTCCGCCTTGAGCGATGACGCCCCGCCCGCCGGACTTTCTCAATCCCAAAAGGCGCTTTGGCTCGTCAAAGCCGGCCGCTGGGACGATGCGCACGATCTCTGCAATGATATCCCCGGTTCTGCTGGCTCATGGATCCACGCCTACCTCCACCGTGAGGAAGGCGACCTCGGAAATGCATCCTACTGGTATCAACGTGCCGGGAAAAAGACTCCTCCCCAAGCCGTCACACTCGCGGAGGAATGGAGCCAAATCGCAAGCGAACTCTCCTAATGGCCAAACCTGATAAAAATGTCCGACGGGCTACCGTCAACGCCCTGCGCGCTTGGTCGAAAGGGCACGTCTACGCCGACTCGCTCATCGAGCGGCACGCCGAGCGTAACCGCCTCTCCTCGCAAGACCGCGCCTTTTTCCAAGCAATCTTCCTCGCCGTCCTCCGGAACCGGAGCCTCCTTGACCACTGGATCGGGCGCTTCCGAAAAGGGAAGATCGATCCCGAAGTGCGCGATATTCTGCGGGTAGGCTTCTGCCAACTGCTCATCCTCAAAATCCCCGATCACGCTGCGATCAACGAGACCGTGGAGTGCGCCCGCAAGCCAGTGCGCGGGCTCATCAATGCCGTCCTGCGAAAGGCGGCTACGGTGCGCATGAAGCTTCTCCGCGAAATGGGCGAGCTCGACCCGGTAACCCTCTATTCCCACCCGGGGTGGCTTTTTAAAAGGTGGCGTAAGTCTTATGGGAAGGAGAATGCCATCGCCCTCATGGACTGGAACAACCAGCCAGCCGAGACCTTTTACCGCGCCAATCTTCTCAACCCCCCGCCCGAGAACGCCGCCGAACCGGAAAGTGCCCATGACGCCATCTCCTCCGGCCACTACTACATCACCGATCCCTCCACCGCCCACGCTCCCGACCTCCTCGCACCGAAACCGGGCGAAATAATCCTCGATGCCTGCGCCGCACCCGGAGGAAAGGCGGTTCATCTCGCCGGCTTGATGGAGAATCAGGGCCGACTCGTCTGCACCGACTCGAATGTAAAACGACTTCCCCGTTTAGAAGAAAACATCACCCGCTGCGGCGTCGAGATCGCCGAGGTGAAAGTCCACGACTGGCTCGAGCCCGCCCCTGCCGAGTGGCACGATCACTTCGATGCCATCCTCCTCGATGTCCCCTGCTCGAACACCGGGGTCCTCCGGCGCCGGGTCGATGCGCGTTGGCGACTCCAGCCTGCGGACATCACCGCGCTCAGCGAAATCCAGCGGCGCATTTTAGAAAATGCCATCCCCTGCCTCAAGCCCGGCGGCCGCATCGTCTACTCGACCTGCTCGATCGACCCCGAGGAAAATGGCGACCTCATCCGCGAGGTCATCCTCTCTCACCCTCACCTGATGATGACGGAGTCCCAGCAGATTCTTCCCTTCACTCATGGGAGCGATGGCGCCTTCGCCGCGCTCATCCTTGACCAGCGGGCAGAGTAACTTATTCTACCGCCCATGAAAATCCTCTCCGCCCTCCCCCTCCTCGCAGCCCTTCTTACTTCCTGCAGCGACTTGGCCTCGACGGCCGGAATGGGACCCGGCTACCTCAACGCCTTCCGCACCTCCGCCCCGATTCAAGAGACCACCCCGATCCATGCCAGAGGCTTTTGGGATGGTGATGGCGAGGTGGGACCCGCATCCATCGTAATCAAGCGCAGCGAACAAAAGGCCTATTTCTATAAAGGACAGCAGCTCGTCGGGATGAGCCCCATCGCCACCGGGAAATCGACCCACACGACCCCAGCAGGGCGATTTAAGATCACCCAAAAAAGCCCCAATCATAAATCATCCCTCTACGGCGTCATCCGTGACACCTCCACCGGACAAGTCGTCAATGCCGATGCCGACACTCGGAAGCACCGCGCGGGACCAGGCCAAGTTTTCGAGAATGCCCCCATGCCCTACTTCATGCGATTTAATGGAGCGATCGGGATGCACGTGGGCCATCTTCCAGGTTACGCCGCCTCCCACGGCTGCGTCCGCATGCCCGAGCCGATGGCAAAAAAATTCTTCGAGAACGCCCAGATTGGCACGCCGGTCACTGTGAAGTAAGATCATGCTCAAGTCTCTCATCCTCACCCTCGTGGGACCGGATCGACCCGGGCTCGTGCAAGATCTTGCCGATATCGTATCTCGCCATGAGGGGAACTGGCTTGAGAGCCGGATGGCTAAGCTCGGTGGCCAGTTCGCCGGCATCCTCCACCTCGAATGCCCACCGGAATCAGCCAAAGCTCTCGAAGCGGAGCTCGCCGAGTTCCGCGATTTAAATCTCACCTTGGCACCTGCCCACGAGAGCGTCTCGGCGGAGGGAAAAGCGATCTCGCTTGAAATCGTCGGTCACGACTCGCCCGGGATCGTCAAGCGCATCGCCTCCACCCTTTCTACTAACGGCGCGAATGTCGAGGAACTCGAAACGGCGCTAGAATCCGCTCCCATGGCAGGCCATCTCCTCTTCCGAACCTCCGGAAAAGTCCGCCTCGCCCCCGGGAGTGATCCCGCCGCTCTGACCGCCGCGCTCGAGGAACTCGGCCCGGATCTCACCGTGGATCTCACCTAGCGCATGCGCGTCGATATCCTCACCCTTTTTCCAGAGATCGCGCTCGCGCCCCTCGGCGAGAGCATGATGAAACGCGCGCAAGAATCCGGAATCGTAGAAATCCACGCGCACAATCTCCGTGACTGGGCCACCGATAAGCACCGCAAAACTGATGACGCACTCTGCGGAGGGGGCCAAGGAATGCTCCTTAAGCCGGAACCAATCTTCGCCGCCATCGAGGAACTGCGCTCAGAAAATTCCCAGGTCATCCTCCTCACCCCTCAGGGTCAGGTTTTTAAACAGGAGACCGCTCGTGAGCTTTCGAGCGCCGCACACCTTATCTTCCTCGCCGGACATTACGAGGGCGTCGATCACCGCGTCATCGAGGAGCTCGTCGATCTCGAGCTCTCGATCGGCGACTACATTTTGACCAATGGCGCGATCGCCGCCGCTGTCGTCACCGATGCCATCGTCCGTCTTCTCCCCGGTGCCCTCGGCGATGCTCGCTCGCCTGAAGAGGAATCATTTTCAGACCCCCATCTCCTCGAGGCCCCCGCCTACACGAAGCCGACAGAGTTCCGCGGCCTGAAGGTTCCCGACGTCCTCCTCTCGGGTCACCATTTAAAAATCGAAGCGTGGAAAAAGGAACAAGCAGCAGCGCGGACCAAAGCCAATCGCCCAGATCTTCTTGATGAGCAGCCCTAGCGCGCCTTCGGAAAAGGGCGGCTCAAGTGCGGCGAAGCGAGGCCATAGCGCCACGGAAAGTCCGCCGCCTTGGTAATCCCGATCCGGGGGCCGATAAGGACCGGCTCGCCGGCGGCTCCTTTTGAAAAAACAATCTCCGAGGACGGGTGACAAAGATCCCCGCCGTGGAACTGCGGCCCGATCCCTAGCGCAATCGTAAGCTTCCCAGGACCCGAGCAGAGATCTTGCGCGCGACTTTTCCCCCGGCGATTCCGCATCCTCTCAAGACCGGCCACCGGCTCGAGCGCTCGGATGAGAACGAACCCGAGTTCGCCATCGGCGGCCTTAGTGAGAATGTTGAGAAGATGATAAACCCCGTAGTTGAGATAAATGTAAGCAGCTCCCGGTTTTTCCTTCTTCACAAAGTCCCTTGCCTGATTCCGGAAAGCCGTGTGGCAAGCGGGGTCATCGATCGTGGAATAAGCCTCCGTCTCGACCACTTTTCCCGCGGTCTCGCCGCACGCGAGACCGCTACCAAGAAGCGCTTGGGCGACCGTCCGGGGATCGCGCTGAAAAAATGACCTCGCTAGCATGCCCCCACCCTTCCGCGCATTTACCTCTCCCGGCAAGGGCTTTATCGAGAGAGCACTCTGCATTCTCACTCAGGTCATCCTGCCACCCCATGCGCGGCTCTCAGGCGGTAAGCCCTTGGATTTTAAAATGGCACACTGCTTGCGATAATAACCTGCCTCACCGATGAAAGGAGATCCCAAGCTCGAAATTCCACCCTCCCTGACCTACGTGTCCGATGAGGAGCCCGGAATTACCCGCCGAGCCGCGGGAAAAGGCTTCGCCTTCTACCAGCCCGATGGCCAACTCATCCGAGACAAAGCGACCCGCGAGCGGCTTCTCGGCCTCGCCGTCCCGCCGGCCTATCACGATGTCTGGTATTCCCCGAAGCCCGAGGGCCACCTGCAAGCCACTGGCTTTGACGACCGGAACAGGAAGCAATACCGCTACCACCCGCGCTGGAGCGAATGGCGAGAGCAACTTAAGTTCGACTCCTTGATCGAATTCGGAGAAGCCCTCCCTAAGCTTCGGGGAGCCATCGGCTACCAACTCTCGGGCAGTGGATTTGAAAAGGAGCGCGTGCTCGCCGCCGTCGTCCGCCTCCTCGATAAAACCGCCGCCCGCATCGGAAATCAGACCTATCTCGAGGAAAATGGAACCTCCGGCCTAAGCACACTCACTCAGAGCGATGCAGAAGTTGAAAATGGCCACCTCCTGCTCAGCTACACCGCAAAGGGCGGCGAGCACCGCGAGTTCGACCTCTACCAACCAGTCCTCGCCGAGATCGTCTCACGACTTCAAGACCTCCCCGGACAGCATCTTTTCTGCTATCAAAATGGAGGCCGCTGGCACCCGATCGATTCCGCCGACGTCAACCAGTGGCTCAAGGAAAAAACCGAACTCGATATCAGCGCGAAAGACTTCCGCACATGGCGCGCAAGCGTCCTCACCCTCGACTCGCTCGTCACCTGCCCGCCTGCTCAGACCAAAAAAGAAATCATTGCACAGCAAAAGGACGCCCTTAGGAAAACCTCGGTCGAACTCGGTCACCGCCCTCCCGTCTGCCGGAAGCACTACGTCCACCCACGCATTCTCGAGGAGCACCGGGCTCACACTCTCTCCGTGGAAAATATCGACTCCATCAAAGGTCTCTCCGCATCTGAATCCCAATTCCTCTCCTTCTTAAAATCATGAATCGCTTCGCAAAAAAACACGCCCTCGTCACCGGCTCCAGCTCGGGAATCGGCCAAGCCATCGCCATCGAACTCGCTGCCCAGGGAGCCACCGTAGCAGTTCACTATAACTCGAACGAAGAGGGCGCCCGGGAAACGGCGGCTCAGATCGGCGGCGAGGTCCCCATCATAAGCTGCGACATTAGCGATCCTGAAGCCGTCGCAAAAATGTTCGCCGAGCTCAAAGACCGTTGGGGTCAACTCGACTTCCTCGTCAACAACGCCGGAATGGAAGCAGACGATACCCCGCTCGAAGAGCTCGAACCCGCCACTTGGCAAAAGGTCATCGACGTCAATCTGAACGGAACCTTCTACTGCACCGCCGAAGCGCTCCGCCTCATGAAGCCAGCCGGAACCGGCGTCATCCTTAATCTCACTTCAGTCCACGAAAAGGTCCCCTGGGCGAAGCAAGCGGCCTACTCCGCAACCAAGGCCGGGATCGCCATGATGACGCAGAGCCTCGCCCTCGAGCTCGGAGATTGCGGCGTGCGCACCCTTTGCCTCGCCCCCGGAGCGATCAAGACCGAGATCAATCGAAGCTCTTGGGATAATCCCGAGGCCCTCTCCGACCTTCTTAAAAAGGTTCCCATCGGCCGCATCGGCACCGTCGAGGAGATCGCCCGCCTCACCGCAAACCTCCTCTCAGAAGACTCCGGCTACCTCACCGGCACCACCATTTTCGCCGATGGCGGCATGGTGGCCTACCCGAGCTTCGCCCACGGCGGTTAGCCCCCTCACCCGAGACCTAGGAAATGTCGCCCCCACTCAGCGGCTTCGTGCGCTCCTCTTAAAACAGAAACCGAGGAGAGGTCGATTTTTGCCCCCTCCCCTAAAAAAGAGATTCTCAGATCCGCGCTGATCTGAAAACGTGGCCGCAGATGACGATCGAACCTATTTCTAATAAAACCGAGATCGACCTCGGCATTCTCGGCACTCATTTGGGCTTTCTCGAAGCCCTCGTCCCAGACGATGACGGGCGCCTCCCCCGTGACCCCTCCGGCGAGCTCGTCGTCTTTGCCGGAACCCGCGACCTCTGCCAGCTCTCCCCCGTCACCGTAAACGCCATCCAGATTTCCGCCTTCGGAACCACCGTCCCAGAAGACATGGATGAACTTCTTGGCAAGCTCCGCACCCTCGGACTCGAGCCTCAGCTCGTCATGATGGTAGGAGGAGTTAACCCCTACGACCCCGCCGATGAGGACGCCGCCCTCGCCCAGCTTCAGGTCAATATTGACGCCGCCCTTCGGAATAAAGTGAAGCAGATCAACTCGACCTCGATCGAAGAATGGATGAGCGGCACCGCACCCGCCAACGAGGAAGAATTCCAAGCGCGCGTCGCGCAAAATATCAAGCTTCACCTGCGCGCCTACCGCGAGAGCGGGCTCGCCGATTCCTGCGTCGAGAACTGGAATATCGAGTTCCTGCGCCCTGGTGAATTTGCTAATTTCACCTCCCTCAAAAAGCTCATGCCCATCATGAACGGCCTCCTCTCCGAGATAGGCTCGCCATTCTTCCGCGTCCTCATCGACGCCGCCCACTGCGGTGATTCTGACCTCGATATTCCACAGAACGAGACGCTCATCGCCGAACTGGCCGAGGCCGGGATGATGGGTCCCTTCCACTGCTCAGTGCCCACCACCCGCGGCTGCCTTAGCTCGGATGACGGCTGGATCCCCGCCCTCCTCGCCGCCTGCGCGAGGACAGGCAAGCTCGAGAGCGCCTTCGTCGAGATCTTCACCCATGACGACCCCGCCCTCCAAGGCCTCCGCGACCTCGACCCCGGTCACGGGATCGACACCACCGATGGCCGCAGCTACACCCGCGTCATGGTCGATGGCTTAATCCAGACCGCACACCGGCTTAACAACTTTAAAACCAGAGGGTTCATCTAGCCCTCGGCACATGAGAAGGAGATGAAAATTTCCACTTCGAGGGACAAATCAGCCCCATCCGGCCGCTCCCTCAGAAATCACGGTCGCCCTTCCCGGCGACCGTGCTATTTTCTAGCCAGCACTCACCATGACCACCCAAAACTCTCCCCCCGACCTCTCTGCCGAAATCCAAGAGCGCGCCACCTTCGTCACGCCCCTCCGTTCCGAGATCGGCCGCGTTCTCATCGGGCAAGATCACTTCGTCGATCGCATGCTGGTCTGCCTTCTTACCGGGAACCACCTCCTCGTCGAAGGTCTTCCAGGCCTCGCCAAAACTCTCGCCGTGAACACTCTCGCGCAGACCCTCACCGCCCAGTTCGGACGCATCCAGTTCACCCCCGATCTCCTCCCGGCCGATGTCATCGGAACCCACATCTACAACCCCGGAACGCAGGAATTTAAAGCCAAAGAAGGACCCATTTTTACCAACCTCCTCCTAGCCGATGAGATCAACCGGGCCCCCGCTAAAGTTCAGTCCGCCCTGCTCGAAGCGATGCAGGAAAAGCAGGTCACTCTCGGCGGCGAGACCCGCCCGCTCCCAAAACCCTTCCTTGTCATGGCGACACAGAACCCGCTCGATCAAGAAGGCACCTATCCCCTCCCCGAAGCGCAGATGGACCGCTTCATGATGAAAGTCATCGTGGGCTATCCCAAGCGAGAGGAAGAGCGTGAAGTCCTCCGCCGGATGTCCTCCACCACCTCGGTCCCCTCCGCCTCTCCCGTGACAGATCTCGCCTCCGTCATGGCCGCGCGCGAATTAATCGACCACATCAAGATCGATCCCCGCATCGAGGACTACATCCTCGACATCGTCTTCGCGACCCGGGAGGAAGGGCGTTCTCAGCTCTCCGAACGCCAGTCCGCAGTTGACCTGAGCGCCATGAATCAGCTCATCACCGCCGGAGCCTCCCCCCGTGCCACCCTTCAGCTCACTCGCGGCGCGCGCTGCCTCGCCTTTCTCGACGGGCGTGACTACGTCCTCCCAGAGGATGTCAAAGGAATCGCGCCCGACATCCTCCGCCACCGCATCATCCCGTCCTACGAAGCACAGGCCGAGGATATGGATACCGATGCCCTCATCACCCAGATTCTCGACACCCTCGTCGCCCCCTAATTCTCCGCCGTGATGCTCGCTTCAGAACTGATGGAAAAGGTGCGCCGGATCGAGATCCGGACCCGCCGCATCGTGCAAAACCGAACCGCCGGAGCCTGGCAGGCCTCCTTCAAGGGCCGCGGGATCGAGTTCGCCGAAATCCGCGAATATCAGGAGGGAGACGAGCTGCGCTCGATCGATTGGAACGTCTCAGCTCGCCTAGGATCACCCTACATCAAGCTCTTCACCGAAGAACGGGAACAGAACGTCTTCTTCCTCGTCGACCGCTCAGCATCCGGCGAATTCGGCACCGCCGGAGTCACAAAGACGGAGTTCACCGCTGAAGTAGCCGCCGTCCTCGCCTTCTCGGCCACCCTTAATAAAGACCGCGTGGGACTCCTCCTCTACTCCGATCGGGAGGAGCTCCAGCTCGATCCCGCCCGCGGTCATCGCCACGTCCTCCGCATCATCCGCGAGCTCCTCGCCTTCAAACCAGAATCGCCCCGCACCGATCTTGCCAAGGGAATCGAGCACCTCCTCAAAACGACCCTACGCCGCTCAATCGTCTTCATCCTATCCGATCTCATCACCCCGGAATTCGACAAACCCCTGCGCGCCCTCGCCCGCCGCCACGAGGTCATCATTCTCCATATCACCGATCCGGCCGAACGCGCACTCCCCAGACTCCCCGCCATCAGCATGACCGATCTCGAAACCGGTGAGGTCTCCCGGCTTCGCCGAAAAGACGCCGCCGCCCTAGCCCAGCGCACCGCCGCCCGTGAAGAAAAGCTCGCCACAACTTGCCGCCGCGCAGGCGCAGATCTCGTCCCCCTCGATACCTCCATCGACTACCTCCCTGCCATCATGCGCCTCTTCCAAAGCCGCATGTCCCGCCGATGAAGCCTCTCTTCGCCATCCTTAAAATCACCGCGCTCATCGCCCTCGTGCTGGCGATGACCCTCGCTTACACCTTCTTCCGAACCTGGCAAAAAAACGAACGCCCGGAGCTGCTCTCAGCCCAGTGGCAGCAAGATCAGGTCGCCCTCGGAAGCAGCGCCGTGCTCGAGGTCGATCTGCGCGTCCCCTGGCACCGCGAGATCAATTCAGCAATTCCCTTTTCCTTCCCCGAAGCCCTCCTTCCAGTCAGAAAGCAGGCCCGTTTTGAAAAAAGCGATCTCACTCTCAGCGGCTACCGCAACTGGTCGCTCAGCGTCCCCCTCGTAGTGACCGACCAGAAGGTCGGCTCCGGCCTCACCCTCAGTCTACCCCTCGCCCGCACCCAGCGAATCTCGCCCTCGAGCGTCAACATCCCCCTCCCCCCTCTCGCCGTAACCACCCCGGCCGAGCTCCCGCGCGACCCCGAGAACCCACAGGCCTTCCTCAACCCCGAACCCCCAGCCGCCCAGAAAATGCCCGCCGTTCTTACCGATGAAGTAAGAACCTACTGGATCCACCTCACCCTCGCCGCACTCACCCTTACCGCCCTCCTCTTCTTCCTTCTCAGAAAAGCCGGAATCATCGCAGCCACTCCCCCGTGGGAGAAAGCTCACAAAAAATTAGACGCACTCAGTGAAAACGACAGCCCCGTGGCGCTTCTCTCCAAACTCACCGATATTTTAAAACAGTATACTTCAGACCGCTTCAACGTCGGCGCCGCCGCAAAAACCTCCACCGAATTCCTCGCCACCCTCCGCTCGATCGACGATCTCACCCCGGAGCACATCGAGCACTTCCCCTGGCTTGCGCGCATCGCAGATGCCGCCAAATTCGCCGGCCAGCAACCCCCACCCGACGCCGGACCACGCGCCATCTCAATCGTGCGGGACTTCGTCAAAGAAACCACCCCAGAGGAAAAACCCGATGCCTGAATTCCAACATCCCCTCATCCTCTGGATCCTCCCCATCCTCCTCGGAGGCCTCCTCTGGCGCTGGTTCTCCCAGCCCGCCGGCATCGCCATCTCCTCGACAAAGCACTTCCGCCCCACCCCCGCGACAAAGTTTTTCACCTCACGCCACTTCCTCCTCGGACTCGAAACCCTCGCCGCCGCCTGCTTCGTCATCGCCCTCGCCCGCCCGCAACAAGGCGTCGAACTCAGGCCCTCTGAGCGAGAAGGCACTGACATCATCATCGCCTTAGACTATTCCAATAGCATGGACGCCTTCGACCCCGACCCCACCTGGTCTGATTTTAAAATCAAGCGCGCCATCAAAGACGGCATCCTAAAAGACCGCCTCGGCGTTGCGCGCGATCAGATTGCCCGCTTCGTCCGCCGACGCTCCGGAGACCGCATCGGGCTCGTCATCTTCGGAGTCGATGCCTACGTCGCCACCCCTCCCACTCTCGACCACGACTTCATCGTCTCCCAAGTCGACCAACTCAACAACTTCCTCCTCGCCCGCCACGAGCGCGGCACCAACATCGCCGGAGGCATCGCCACCTCCATCAACTCCCTCGTCAAGGAAGCAGATAACCGCCGCACCATCGTCCTCATCACCGATGGCGATCACACCGTCGAGGACGAAGTCTTCACCCCAGTCTCAGCCGCACAAGCCGCCCGCGATAAGGAAATTACCATCCACACCGTCGGCATCGGATCTGACAAACCCTACCGCGATGGCTGGCTCAAACAGGCCCGCGCGAGCATCCGCTTCGACACCAGAAATCTCGAAAGGATCGCAAGCATCAGCAACGGTCGCTTTTTCAGAGCAAAGGATAACCAAGGATTTGAAGAAGTCATGGACACCATCGATGCGCTTGAAACGACAACCCGTGTCCACCCCGCCCTCGTCTTCCAGCGGGATCTCTATCCCTATTTTCTCATCCCCGGCGCCATCCTTTTGATCCTCGCCTTCATTCTTCGGAAAACCATCTTACTCGAACTCTCCTGATGCTTTTTCACTCGCTCAAGCACCTCATCTGGCTCCTCCCGCTTCTTACCCTCGTCGCGGCTTCGATCTGGTATGCCATCCGCACCCGCCGCGCCGCTCTCCAAACTCTCGCTGGTGAATCAGACAAGTGCCAACTCAAGACAAACGCCTCCCCACTCCGCCGCAAGATCCTCAACGGGTCCCTCATCGCCGCCATCGTTTTCACCGCCCTCGCCGTCCTCCGCCCTACCGGAGGGAGCGAGATCTCCTCCTTCAAAAAACCCGCTAAAAACATCATCCTCCTCATCGATGTCTCGAAGTCGATGGGTGCTGTCGACTCCGGCGGACTCAGTCGCATGGAGAGCGCGAAGCTCTTCGCGCGAAGCCTCATCGATCAGCGCCCGACCGACCGCATCGGTCTCCTCTCTTTCGCCGGGGCCGCCTTTCCAGAAGTCCCCGCCACCCTCGATCGCACCATGCTCTTCAAGCGCATCGACGTCCTCTCCCCCGGATCGCTGCGCATCCCCGGGACCGATCTTGAAGTCGCTTTCAAAGAAGCCCGCTCCCTCCTCACCGACACCCCTCCCCCCGGATCGGCCCTCGTGATCCTCTCGGATGGCGATAACGTCACCGGGAACCACCAAGCCATCATCGAGCAACTTGACAAAGACGGCATTCCCGTCCTCGCCCTCGCCTTCGGCAGCGCAGATTCTGCCGCCCCCGTCCCAAACTCAACCTACCAATCGCAGGCTGATCACGAGAGCCTCCGCGAGATTACCCAGATCACCGGCGGCGCATTCATCGAGGCGCAACCAGCCAGCGTAGACGCCCAAATCGACGCCCTCAATCAACGCATCGACGCCATCGAACTCGGCGGAGATGACATCGCACCCGAGCTCTTCGACCGCCCCCTTGATCTCTACGCCTATCCCCTCACCGCCGCCCTCATCCTCCTCATGCTCCACCTCTTCATTCCCCTCCGGAGTAAAAATTGGCACCCCCTCAGCCCACTCCTCGCCTTCACCCTATTCCTATCTCCTCAGAGTGACGCGCAAGAGACCGCCCTCTCCTACCCCGAAGCTCGCAAGGCCGCCATCGCCGCCGAGAAACCCCTACTCCTCATCTTCACCGGCTCCGATTGGTCCCCCCTCTCAATCACCTTCGAGGACGAGATCCTCTCTCATTCCGTCTATCGCCAGTGGGAAAAAAAATCAGTCATCGCCCTCCGCATCGACCTCCCCCGGACCGGAATCGATCCCGAAACCCGCCGGGAAAACAGAACTCTCGCCAAGCGCTTCGGCGTCATCTCCTACCCCGCTGCCATCTTCCTCGACGCAGAAAAAGAAACGGAAATCGCCCGCCTCACCCATGACCCAGACGGACCCGCCGCATGGGTCAAGCGCGCCAATGCCATCCTCGCTGGCGATCTCTCCCAAGGCGATAGCGCCGCCTCGATCGACTACCTCCCAGAAGAAGTTCAGGAGTCGCTCAAGGACGACTCGCTGAGTGGTGTCGAGCGCAGCATCGGCTACTACAATAAGGCTCAGGAGATCGAGCGCAGCGATGAAGCCCTTGCCGTGAAATCAAAGGACCGCTTCAAGCTCCTCGAGGACCTCTACCGCAGCGCTGCCGAATTCGCCCCCCAAGATCGACCCGATCTCATCTTCGCCGCCCGTCATAAGATGGCCATCCTCCACCACCGCAAAGCCCGAACTTTCGTCCCCGAGGACATCGCCAACATCCCGCCTGAGGAGCTACAGCGTCTCGCCTCGGAATCGGGCAGTGACCTCAGCAAGCTCCTAAAAAAAGCGCGCTCCGGTTACCGTAATGCTCTCTCACTCTACCGCCAAGCCGCTCCCCTCAGACCCGGCGATCCCGAGCTCTCTACTAATCTCGCCGTCGTCTACCGTGACCTCGCCCGCGTCGCCGACTACCTCGCATACCAAGAAGCCTACCAGCTGGCGGTAACCCGCACCATGAAAGCCCTCGCTCAAGAAAAGCGCTTCCGCAAAAGCCTCGCCTACGAAGTCACAACCCGCCAGGAAATTAACGATCAGGCCGTCCGCTCCGCCGCCGAGGCAATCCAAGATCTTGTCAAAAAAGGTGACGCCATCCGCGATGAGCCCACCATTTTAAAAGAGGAAGATCTTGAGGAATATCGCCTCGCAGAGGAAGACATCAACCTCGCTCCCACTCCCCATCAAGACCGCCATCTCCAGCTAGCCGTGCAGCACATCCAAGATGCGCTCGACCACCTCATCGACCCCCAAAACATGCAAGCCCAGCCGCAATCTGGCGAGGGCCCTCCCGGTGAAAAAGGCCCCAGCGGCGGCGAACCCTCTGACGAAGAAGAAGAAGGGCCGGAGGGCGATAAGCCCGATGGAGAGGACGAGGGCGAGGACGAGGGAAGCAAAGGAGACTCAAACGCAGACCTCCGCCGCTCCGAAAAGGAAAACGGCGACCTGCGTGACCGCCTCCTCCGCCAACTCGCAGAAAAGTTAGGGCGTGAAAGTCGCGGCAAACCACGCGTGAAAGACCACTAATGAAAACCCTCCTGCTCCTCCTCATTCTAGGCCACCTCGCCGAGGCCCGCCAAGATTACGATCTCGTCCAACCACCGCAGGAAATCTACACCGACCTGCGCTACAGCCTCATCATCGAGGCCGATCACGGCGTGGAGATCGGCCCCATCAAGCCCCACCCGAAGATCACCTGGCTCGACCGCTCGATCGAGCGTAAGGATTACACCACCCTCCCGATGCACACCGAGCTCGGCTTCGTCGTTCGCGCCCCCGGGCTCATCGAGTTCCCGCCCATTCCAGTCATCATTGAAAATAAATCCTTCTTCCTCCGGCTCGATGACATAACAGCCCAGCGGAACCCTGCGCCAGAGGACTTCGGCCAGCTCCGCATCCGCTGGAATGATCAGGCAGAAATGCCCACCACCGTCCACCTCGGAGAAGCGATCGAGATCGACTTCATCGGAGAACTCCCCTTCTCCCGCCAAGTGCGCTCGCAGTTCTTAGACGTCCCAGTAAGCCGAGTCGAGAACGCCAGCTGGTATCTCTTCTCACGCCAGCGCGGCCGCAACGCCCGCCCCGAGGACTACTTCTATAACTTCGGCCAGAACTACACCCCCCGCCGCTTCGTCACCCGCCGAGAAAGGACCAATGGCGTAGACGTCATCACGCGCCAGTATCGCTCCCGCCTCATCTGCTCCGACTTAGGAGAAGTCAGCGGCCACCTCGGCATGACGATGTCCGTGATGGCCCGCGGCGAAGTCGGCCAGCTCGTCAGCCACGAGCGCACCTACCTCGTCCCCTTCCGGCTCAATGTCATTCCCCTCCCGCCCCTCCCGAACGAGCGCGTCGTGAACACCGGCCTCGTAGGAGATTGGTCGATCGAGGCCAGCGTCTCTCCCCGCACCCCGGCCGCTAACGAACCCCTCCAGATCCGGATCGACCTCAGCGGACAGGGCGACCCCAATCTCCGCCGCGAGTTCGATTTCTCACGCGAAGGATTCGCCTCCGTCGAAAGCGAAATGCTCGATGGCGCAGGCACGAATTACGATGTCTGGCTCGGTCGCTTCACCCAGAAACTCATCCCCTCCGGGAACGTCCCGACTTTTCCCGCCCTCACCCTCGCGACCTTCGACACCCTGAACGACCAGTGGAAAATGCACCCCGTTAGCGCCGCCCTCACGCTCGAGGGTCAGCGAGATATCTCCCGTGATCGCGCACCCCTCGCCGAGCTCGGAAGCCCCATCGTCCGCCCCGTCCTCCTCAATCTCCCGCGCGCCGTTTTTCCAGTCGTCGCGCTCGCCCCCCTCCTCCCCTTTCTCTTCGCCTTCCTCAAGAGACGCCTCGACCAGCGCGACCCCGCCCACAAGGCCCGCCAGCAAAAACTCCGCGCCCTCACCCACCGCTTCCGCTCAGAAAATGGCGACCCCGCTGAGATCGATTCGGATCTCCTCCCCCTCCTCCGCAAGCACCTCGAACTCCCCCCCGGAGCATCCACCAAGGAGATCGCAGACGCCCTTGAAAAAGATCACCCGGATCTCGCCTCCCAGCTCCGTGAACACTCCAAGGCCTCCTTCTCAAGCGACCGCTCACCCCTCAACCTCAAGGCTCTCGCCACCTCGCTCGCCAAGCTCTCTCTCCTCTTCCTCCTCATCCTCCAAGTTCGCGGCACCACCCTCGAGGAGGCAAATCTCGCCTTCACCGAAAACCGCTTCAGCGAGGCCCTCACCGCTTACGAAGCCCTCATCGCGGAAAACCCCGGCCAGCCCCACCTCTACCAGAATCTCGCCCTCACCTACCTCGCGGTCGATGACCCCTCGCGCGCCCGCGCCGCCTGCCACACCGCCCTTCTCCTCTCCCCCCTTGACTCGGAAGCTCGCGCCCTCATGGATGATATCCGGAAGCGCACCGGCGCACCCGCCCTCCCCGGCACTAGCCTCCTCGCCCTCCGCCCCGACCAATGGTTCATCCTCGCCGCACTCGCCTGGGTCATCACCTTTCTTCTCCTCGGCCTCCGCCATTTTCCTCACCTCAAAATCCCCCGCTGGGCCGCCCTCCCCGCCTTCGCTCTCGCCGCCATCTTCCTCATCACCGGCATCTGGCGGAATACCCACGCCTACGCCGAAAACCAATTCATGGTCGTCGGTAATGACCTCCCGCGCGAACCCTCGCCCGGCACCCCAGACTGGGATTTTCCCACTTTAAAAAACGGCCAGATCGTCCAAGTTGCCGAGTTCATCCCCACCCACGCCCGCATCGAGACTGACAACTCATCCTTCTGGCTCCCCCGTTCTCAGCTCAAGCAAGTCTGGTAAAATGAAATCCCTTTTCCTCGCTCTCACCCTCCTCGCCTCCGCAAGCGCCGAGTTCCTCGTCCCCGCCTGGACCGCGGAGGAAGAAGCCGTCCTCGAGACCCGGCACCGCGATCTCACCGCCTCCCTTCGCAACCACTGCATCATGGTCGGCCGCCTAGGGCTGAGCGAAATCCGCCCCGCCGTTATCATCAGTGAGAATGGCGACATCCTCGCGCCCTACCTTCGCCCCATCGATGCCGATGACGAAGCCCCCTATCTCCTTCACCTCCCAGACGGCTCTCGCCGAACCCTCGAGACCATCGCAGAGAAAAGCGAGCGCGGCATCGCGCTCCTTCGCGGCCCCTTGCCCCCACACCTCTTCCCCGTAACCCTCGCCCCAGACCAGACCATCATCAAGTGCCACTGGTTCCTCTTCCCCGTCACCGCCCCCCTTCCCAAGATCGGCGAGCCCATTGCCTTCGCCAGCGACCACCTCTTCCCCCGGCCTGCCCCCGAGGCCGTCTCCTTTCTCTTAGATAGCCGCTCCGCACCTGCCGGAACTCCCGTCTTCGACCTCGCCGGCCGCCTCACTGCCATAACCACCCCCACCCCGGCAAACCCCGGTCACGCCCTCCTCATCTCCCGCCTCGCTGAAGATCTCGAGGATCTCCACGACCTCCTCCCTGACCCCACGCCAGGCAGTCTTCCCCGCCTCCCACTCGCGCCAAAACTTGCGCCAAAATCGGAAAATGATCCGAAAAAGCAGGAGCCCCCTACCTCCCCCCTCAAAGAAGCGCGCGAAATCTTCGCCCGCTCTCTCATGCCAAACTCGCCGCCCTATGCCCTCGTTTTTAATAACGATGGTGCCATCACCCATTCCATCTCCGCCGTCATCATCCGCTCCGATGGCCTCCTCCTCACCAAAGCCTCGGAACTCGGACCCACTCTCACCGTCCGCTACCAAGACCAGTCCTACCCCGCCGCCCTCCTCGCTACCGATGAAGCCAGCGACCTCGCCCTCATCGGAATCTCAGCAAAAAACCTCCCCGTCATCCAGTGGTCCTCGCCCCACTCCCTCACCCCCGGAGCCACCATTCTCTCCCCCATCCTCATCCAGCCCACCTCGCAAGAAATGGCCGCTTCAGATGCCATGGCTCTCGGCCAATTCAGTCACCCGCTCTCACCGTCAGCCGCCACCCTCCACGCCGCATCCGGAATCACCGGACTCGGCTTCGTCGCCGAGCAGAAAAGCAATTCACTCCGGGTCGCCTCGCTCGACCAAGATCTCTCCCCAAGCGAATCCGGCCTCCAAGTCGGCGATGAATTAACCGCCCTCGGCGATAAAAAAATAACCACCCGCGCCAGCCTCATCCGTCTTTTAAATGACAAGCGCGTAGGAGATGAAGTCACTCTCACCGTTCTCCGTGGCGAGTCGACCATCACCACTCAAGTCACTCTCACTCGCCCACGGCTCATCCCTCCCCCCTCCGGAATCCAATCACTCGATAATCTCTCCTTCATCCCGAGCGTGCGCCGCTTCGGCTTCGAAAAAACCCTCGTCCACTCCCTCCCCCTTAATGCTTGGGACTGCGGCTCGCCCCTCTTCGACCTCTCCGGGAACGCCATCGGGATCAACATTTCAGCCTCCGCCGCCTCCCGCTCCCTCGCCCTTCCGCCCTCCGTCATCGAGCCCGCCATCGCCCGCATGCTATCCTCCAGCGACCCTTTCTAAGCCATGCTTCGCGCCCTCCTCCCTCTCCTTCTCCTCGTCTCCACCCTTCGCGGTGAGCCCCAAAAGTCGCCCGCCCAGCTCGACTCAACCCTCCGCAATCTCGCCCCCAGCCTAGTCGAATCCACCATCGCCATCTTTCTCGGCGGCGGATCCGGCTCCGGCGTCATCGTCTCCCCAGAGGGCCTCGTCATCACCGCTGCCCACGTCACTTCCAAACCCAACCAGCAAATTAAAGTCCTCCTCTCCGATGGCCGCGAGCTCCCCGCGACAACTCTCGGCGTCGATCACGAGACCGATGGCGCCCTTCTCCAAATCAACGCCCCAGGCCCCTTCCCCTACCGGCCCTACCTTCGCACGAAGGCCTACCAAGTCGGAGACTGGGCCATCGCCACCGGCCACCCCGGCGGACCCGTCGTCGGGCGCCCTTCTCCCATCCGCCTCGGCCGCATCCTCGCCGATGGCATCGGCGGCGGACTTACCGACCCCATCACCACCGATGCCACCGTAATCTCAGGCGACTCCGGCGGACCTCTCTTTAATCTCAAAGGCGAAGTCATCGGCATCAACTCGAACATCGCCATGCCCTGGAACTCGAACCGACACGTGCCCATGCCAGCCATCATCGCAAAATGGGACGCCCTCATCGCAGGCGAGACCATCGGCCAAGCCACCGGCGGCGCAGCCCCCGAATACGAAGAACTCTTCGATGAACCCTACCGCGATCTCCGCCAAAAATTCTACCAAACCCTCGAAGATAGAATTCCACACGATCCCGCCGCCACGGAACTTCACGCCCGCCCAACCCTCCTCGGCCCTCACGAAATGCAGCGCTACCTCGATCAATGGGACCCCGACCCCGAGGCCCCCAGCACGCCCTTCCTCGGCCTGAAGCTCGACCTCGGAGAAACCTCCCGCGTCCTCGTCGGAGACGTCATCCCTAATTCCCCCGCCGAGAATGCAGGTCTGCAAAAAGGCGACCTCATCCAGCGCATCGGCGATCAAGAAGTAAGCTCGCCCATCGCCTTCGCCCTCGCCCTAAAATCAATCCCCCCCGGAAAATCTCTCACCCTCGAAACCACCCGCGGACCCCTCACCCTCACCCCCACCGAAACCCCTGCACGGCGCCATTTTCCCATGCCCATTGCCGGCATCATCCCCATGATGATCTCCAGCTCCGCCGCCAAAACCCCGCCCTCCATCCGCGCCCTCGACTCCGAATTCCTCTCCTCGTTGACCCCGCTCCACGATGAACTTAGATTCAGCGTCCTCCCGATCTACCAGCGCGATAATCTCCTCACCCACGCCACCGCCGTCACCAATTCCCAGCTCATTACCAAGGCCAGCGAGCTAGCAAAAAAGGCGGACCTTCACCTCCGCTTCGAGGGCCGTGAACTCCCCTTCTCCATCCTCTCCACCGATGACGATCGCGACCTCGCCCTCATCTCAGTCAAAGCCGACGGGCTCAGACCCATCCGCCTCCGAGCCCTCGAGCCGGAGGTCGCCACCCTCGTCCTCACCCCTAGGAAAAACAGCTTCTTCTACGGCGTCATCACGCAACCCGCCCGCAGCGCCCCCGCTACCGGCTTCGAGCTCAATATCGAGAGTAATCAGGCCAGCGGCTACGTCGGCGTCACTTTCTCTCCCGATAACCTCCAGCCCACCATCCAGTCGGTCGATCTCGGCAGCCCAGCCGACTCAGCCGGATTTCTCGAGGGCGACCTCGTAACCCACTTCGAGGGCCGCGAGATGACTTCCGTCGAAGACCTCGCCCAAGCACTCAAGAAATTTGCCCCCGGCCAAAAGGTGAAATTCCGCATCACGCGCGGCACCGATGAACTGACCATCCCAGTCATTCTCGACGCCCGCCCACCCGCACCCTCAGACCAGCCCAATCAAGCGGCCCTCATGCGGGATCAAGCCCTCTCCAGCCTCTCCGCTCGCGGCGGAAATCTTTCCAAACGCCGCAGTAATTTCCCGCGCGTCCTCTACCACGATCAGCTCCTCCCCGCCACCCATACCGGAACTCCCCTCCTCAATGTCGCCGGAGAAGTCATCGGGATCAATATCTCCCGCAGCCTCCGCCACCGCACCCTCGCCCTCCCCATGTCTGAGATCGTGAGCTTCTTCCGCGAGCAGCTCGCCCAAGATCGCCGGACCGATTAGCTATCGATGCGTCCCCCTCTAACTCCCACCGTGATCTTCTCGCCGCAGAGCCGCGACACCTCCTCGAAGTCCTCCTGACTGCGGAAGGCCGTCCGTGGCAGAATCAGATATTGATCCCGCTGCGGGTAAAGAAGGATCGCTTTCGGCGAGAGATAGCGATCGCAAAAGATCCCCCACTTGAGTTCGCCATCGTGAAACTTTGACCTCTGATGGATGCCCTCCTCGCCGAAGCTCCAGTGCAGTTCCTCACCCGCCTGCGGCGAATTCTGCGCACTCTTGATTAAGCGGTATTGCCAGAAATATTTCCTCACAAAAAGGACCGGCCCCGTCATCAGAAAGAGGTAGCCAAAAAGCTCATCCCCCCTCCACAGCAAATAGGCCCCGAGCGGCACCAGCAGGAGGTAGAAATACCGCAGTCCCAGAAAAATAGGGTGCCGATAGCGCATATGAAGCGCGGAGCCGAGCTTCAGGCTCTTCTCGTCAAAGACGCTCGTAGCCTCGATCATCCCCCTACCGCTCCTCGATCGGAGGCACTTTAGAAAGCGTAGTAGGCCCTACATATTTCGTCAGCGGGCGATACAGGCGACTATCCTCAAGCTGCTCAAGAACCTGCGCGGACCACCCCGCCATCCTAGAAATTGCAAAAATCGGAGTGAAAAGATCCGTCGGAATCCCCAAGGAATAATAAACCGTCGCAGAGTAAAAATCGACGTTCGCATTAAGCCCCTTTTTCTCGCGCATCAACGTCGCGATGCGCTCAGACATATCAATCCACTTCGACTCACCAAGTTCCTCAGTCAGCTTGATCGCCATCTTCTGCAGATGCGGCGCACGAGGGTCGAGCACCTTGTAAACACGGTGACCAATCCCCATAATCTTTTTCTTCCGAGCAAGACAGTCCTCCACAAAAGCATCCACCTTATCGAGATCACCGATCTTCTTCAGCATCTTAATCACCCCCTCATTTGCCCCGCCATGAAGCGGTCCCTTCAGCGTTCCGATCGCGGAAGTCATCGCCGAGTAGAAATCAGATAAAGTCGCCACCGTGACGCGCGCCGAGAACGTCGAGGCATTCATCCCATGATCGGCATGGATCGTGTAAGCCACATCCAGCGTCTTCACCGCGGCCGGTGAAGGGTCAGTCCCATTAATGAGATAGAGAAAATGCGCCGCTTCAGAAAGATCAGTGCGGACCGGAGGCAGCTCAAGGCCTTGGCGAGCACGGTGGAAGTAGGCCACGATCACCGGCGTCTTAGCCACGAGCGAAAGCGCAATGTGCCGATTCGCCTCTTGATCGGGCTCCCCCACTTTCGCTCGGTCATCGTAAAGCCCCAGCATGGAAACCCCCGTGCGGAGCACATCCATCGGATTCGCATCCACCGGAGCAGAAAGAAGAAAATCAATCACCCCCTGCGGGATCTCGCGATCGTGACGCAACTCGTCCTCGAAGGCCGCCAGCTCGGTGGCATTCGGCAACTTGCCCCGGTGCAGAAGATGCGTCACTTCCTCGAATGAACAATGCTCCACAAGCTCGGCAATGCTGTAACCAAGATAAGAAAGACGCCCCTCCAGACCCTCGACGTTAGAAAGAGCGGACTCATTTGCGATGACTCCTTCGAGACCTTTTGCGTAATCGGACATGGTAAATATTGTAGTGGTGCGTGAGAGAAAAGAACGTTTAGACTTAGGAGAAATAGGGCGCGCACTGGAACCGCGCAAGGGTTTCTCAAAAAGGCTGCCCTTTTTTTATTTAGCAGGAGTGAACTGTCTGACAACCTCCGCCCCGTGGAAGAAAATTGGACCTTGGCGATGGAGACGAGCGTCCCCCACGCCACCCTCGCTTTGGCACGCGGCGCGACCATCGTAGCCCGGTCAGAATTTACCAGCGAGCGCTCCCAAGAGGTCGATCTCTTCGCCCCGCTCAGCGAACTTCTCTCCGCCTTGCCAGAAAAGATTTCACTCTCCGCCATCATCATCGGAACCGGCCCAGGGAGCTATAATGGCACGCGCGTCGGGATCGCCGCCGCCCAAGCCATCGCCCAAGCCCACCACTGCTCAGTGGCCGGACTCTGTTCCTTTGAAGCTCTCGAGAATCTCACCTGGGCCGCTGGCGACGCCCGCCGGGGTAGCTTTTATCTCATGAAAATCGGAGCCCCGCCCGAGCTTCTCGACCATGCCGATTTTCTCAACCGCCTCGAGAAATGCACCGGCCAGATCGGCACCTTCGAACCCGTCGAAAAACTAGGCTGCCCAGAAGGATCAGTCCAAAAGGTGACACCAACTGCCGAAGGACTCCTCAAAGCATGGAGCCGAAAGTCGCCCGATGAAAAACGCGCTCTCGAAGCCATCCCGCCCGAGGCCTTCTACATCCGCCCACCTCATATCACCATCTCTAAGAAGAAGTCGCCTTGACGGACCGCCACAGCAAGTGATTCTTAGCGCATGGCTCTGACCTACTCAAACTTCACCCTGAAACCCGGCGACCCCGCCCCGGACTTCGCTCTCCCTGATGGCCATGGCGAGCTCCACCGGCTCAGCGACCTCATGGGACCCCGCGGCACTCTCATCTTCTTCGCCTGTAACCACTGCCCCTTCGTCATCCGACTCACCGAGGGCATCCGGGATTTTGCCAATGAAATGACCTCGGAAGGAATTAACACCGTCGCCATCAACTCGAACGACGTCGAAAATTACCCCGCTGACTCCCCAGATAAAATGGTCACCTTCGCCGCAGAGTCCGGCTGGAACTTCCCCTATCTCTTCGACGAATCGCAAGAAGTAGCACAAGCCTACGACGCCGCTTGCACCCCGGACTTTTTCCTCTTCGATGCCGATGGAAAGCTCTCCTACGCCGGCCGTTTCGACGCCAGCGAGCGCGGCAGTGACGACCCCATCACGGGCGCCGATCTCCGCACCGCCACCGCCGCTCTCCTGAAGGGCGAACAAACCGGCCACGGCCAACCCAGCAGCGGCTGCGGCATTAAGTGGAAGAGCGGAAACCAGCTCGCCTAGGAGTTTGTCGGACTCAGCGAGATTCGAGCAAAACGTTTTAGAAATTGAGGTCAAATCGTGGTGACTGCGCTGCGTGTATTAGAATACTCGCAGGAAGGTCGCTGCGATTTGGGCCAATT
>Ga0114957_1001698_pt1 | contig 23050 bp, 26 predicted proteins | sample BantaG_FD_87175 | JGI IMG/M metagenome (GOLD analysis project Ga0114957, IMG submission 87175) | Marine algal microbial communities from Bantry Bay, Ireland - BantryBay_4 metaG | ecosystem: Host-associated > Algae > Red algae > Unclassified | place: Bantry Bay, Ireland | collected 2014-11-21 | reverse complement strand
GCGCAACAGTGGGCCGCATACATGATGGAGAGCAGAGCCGTGTGTTTTTGAGAAAAGCAATAGGGTTCAGGAAGCCCGTGGTCGCCAACCGACCCAACCACCAGCTCCCCCTATTACGGCTATGGTAACTCGGGTACTCTGAGTCAGAAACCGTCGTCAGAACGAGCATCGTAGCACGTGCGACCCTCTGACAACCCCGTGTACATGGACTCGTATATCGGCCAGCTATCTTTCTTGTGGGAAATGCACGTGCTTTGCCGGTGCTGGATTATGCAGTGCATCATAAAGCGCAGTAGAATGAGCCAAAGAACAGTCAAAACGCATACACACAGCCAGAGTTATGCCTGTTTTCCCACCAGATCGCTTGACTCGGCCCGGCATGCCCGGGTACCAAATCGGCCGGGGGGGTCTGTCGGCGCCACTAGGCACAACCAGAAGCTCCCCCTATGATAGCTAGGGTAACTCGGATGCTGTGAGCCAGAAACTGTTGTCAGAACGAACATCGGAGCACTTGCGACCCTCCGACAGCCCCGTGTACATTGACACGTATGTCTGCTTGCTATCTTTTTTGTGGGAAACGCACGTGCTCTGGCGGAGCTGAATCATGCAGTGCACCATACAGCGCAGCAGAATGAGCCAAAGAACAGTCAAAATGCATACACACAGCCGGAGGTATGCCCGTTTTCCCACCAGATCGCTTGACTCGGCCTGGCATGCCCGGGTACCAAATCGGCCGGGGGGGTCTGTCGGCGCCACAAGGCACAACCAGAAGCTCCCCCTATGATAGCTAGGGTAACTCGGATGCTATGAGTCAGAATCCGTCGTCAGAACGAGCATCGGAGCACTTGCGACCCTCTGACAACCCCGTGTACATGGACTCGTATATCTGCCAGCTATCCTTTTTGTGGGCACGTGCTCTGGCGGTGCCGGTTTATGCGATACACCGCACAGTGCAGCAGAATAAGCCAAATAATGCTGCCACAGCGTGAACAGTGTCGGAGGTGTTGCCGTTTCTGTCGTTCTGCAGTGATGTGCGTCGCTTCCGACGGAGTAGCGAGGCCGTTCAAACACCTCTTCTCTCCGACCAGATTTTCACTAGAGCCTCTCGAAACGATCACGCTGCACTGCCCGGCAGGGTTTCTGAGAGGGGCTGCTGTTCTCCACGTGGTACTACGGTTGAAACTACAGATGCCCGATCTGACACTCTCATTTGTGACCAATGAGCTGTCACATCTGGACGGAGCAGCCAACCAAGGCCCGCAAATCGCTTCAAAACCCAGAAGAGCAGGAACACTGCCTGTTGACTAGGCGTGGGGGGGTGTGGAAGAGATGAGCACTACTCGTGCGCAGCGTCTGCACGTTGCGGCGGGTGGAATAGCGCTATTCAGCGGCGATGTCATCCACTGGGGGATTTAAAACAGAGGCAATAGGTACCTACGTCGGGTTCATGTTTACCTCTACCTGCGTGGTGTCACCGCGAAGAAGATGTGGGGCAGGCTTACCTGCCCTGTACGGAATATTGCTTGATAGGCGTGATTGTGGAGAGTCTAGAGTGCGGTCTGTTGTTCACTGTATGCATCAATATGCTGCGCCCACCTCACTACAACTCCGCTTCTGCATTTTTCCCGCCCGTCGCCGCCAGCACAGGCACTGCCCGCACCATCGCCAAGCCCAAACGCACGAGCATGCGGCATTCTCCTGGCAAACTCCCAACTAGCCATTCCCAGGGTGCCTCAACGCAAGCCAGCTGCCCCACCGCCAGGGCGGGGTCAAGTGCCGCCGCCGCCTATACGACCTAAACATGCTTTCATTTCAATGTAGGATGTGGCATTGAAATGTACTCGCAGAGGAGCATCAGGTGCATATGCGTAACTGACAGACACACCACCCACCGGCCGTCGAGTGACGACTTGAATTTGTAGGCGTGCACAGAAAAAGTGATGCGAAGAAAGGGGTCCTCGCGGAATTGTACAAAAGATTAATGGACGTTGCTCCCGAGACCGCTCTGTATCGAAAAGCGCCGCAAAAGCACAGAACGGTGGTGCTTTGTGACGTATCAAACGCGACCCGTCTCAGAAGCATCAAAATCAATGATTCATCCACCTGTGCCGCCGCACCGCGGCGGCGGCCGGCGCTCGCGGCGCGGAGGGATCTCTGTTCGGGCGACTCGGCGTGCTGCTTTCGCCACGGCCAAGCAAAGATGTGGCCGCTGCCACCGCCACCGCGGCCATTGCCACCACGGACGCCCGCCGGAGTGCCGCCGCGCGGCCATCAGCAGGCGCCCGTCACGCGGCGTGATCGCCGCAAGGTGGACGCTGTGGCGTCCCCCCGCCGACCACTTCCAAACTGCCCACGGTGCGCGGCCGCTGCGGCTCCCGCGTCGGCCGGGGCGGCCGCCGCGGCTGCGGCAGCTGCAACGACTGCAACGGCCGTTGCGACGGCGGCGAGCGCAGCGGTGCTGGCGGCCGAAGCGGCCGTCGGGGTCGCGACGGCCGGCGCAGCGCGCCACACCGCCAAACGCAGACGCCGATCCCGTGCAGTCGCCAAAACAGCGCGGGTAGCCGCGGCGGCGACGGCCAAGCCGGCCTGGCTCGTCATCGTGCCCACAGGCACAGTCTTCGCCGCACCAAGCCGCCACGCCGCGGAGAAGCGCCGCGTTGGCGGCCGCCGCCAACATGTTGGCGACGGCGTGAGGGGGCGACGCCGCTCTGGGACACTCTCCAACTGCTGCCACAAGTTCGCCTCTGTCGCGCATAGCCGTCTCTGGTGCCTCCTACAAACGAGCAGAGGGGGGGGACGGCATAGGTTGAAATAAAAGAAAACGACAGCGGGGAATATTGCCCTCTGTAAGTGCGACCCTTCTCCACAGGAGTTTCAGTTTGGTGCTCAGGCCACGGTCGGGGGGACCGTGAGGCGCGGCAGCGGAGCCCGATCGGAACCGACCCGGTCAGACGGCCGTCGCCCCTCAGCATCGCACAGAGCACGAATTACCTATTTGTGCAACCGGTGTAGTGGGGGAGGCGTGCGTCAGACCAATGTGCGCTCCCACCAATGAATGCGGTCGGCCGCCTTTCCGACGATCGACGAGGTAGAGCGTGCTTATGTACCAGATACTTCAATTCCCGTTGCTTTCGTCCAACTGCGTTTCTGCGTTTTATCGGCGTGCCAGAGTTCAGGCAAGCGGAACCAGTAGCGACAGAAGACAAGACCTTTTGGGGTCACCCGCGCATCGTGAAGGTTGTTTCATGCAACTCATGACGCCCACCGTCGACTACCAGCATGGGGATGGCTGTTTTTGTCCGCATTCCCGTGTGCTGCCGTGAATTTCCCGCCACCCCTCGTCCCTCGCCCCCCGCCGGACTCTTTCCCGCGCAATTGGGACCTTGATAAAGGTTCCTTTCGACCGCATGGGCTCTGCTGCTGTCCAGTGGAACAGCTCATCCGTCCGCACCAGTCCACCTCTCTGCAGCATCGCTGTGTCCGCACCAATGCAGGTCCCTTTGCATATGCTTGGGCTACCGTATGCCACCTGCAGTGCTGTTTCGTTTGTAGATGTTCCTGTTTCGTGCTACGCACCCTGTTTGTCCCCTTTTTTCGGATTTGACACCCTTCATGACTTGGATTCGCCCGTTCACACTCTTGGCAACACAAACGTCTGAGCAGCTCAAAGATTCCTCAACCAAGAAGTTGGCCCGAAGCAGTTCAACGGGCAATCTTGTGCGGAGAGTGAGTTTTCTGCGGTGACCTTGCAATTTCCTGCAGTTTTGCGACATGCCAAAGCGTGTTTGTAGGCCTTAGTTAGGCTATCCCTATGACAGCCTGATTTAAGGCATCGTAGGCCTGACCTGAAAGTTTCTAGAATGGTCCTGGCGATTCCACTGGTCCACGTACGCTGCATGTGGAGCGCAGCCGCTCCGCAACGGCTTCATGTCAGGTGATGAACACAAGCGGCTTGGCGATTTGGAGATCAAGGAATGACCCTGGCGTCCAATTGGCGTGCTCTAGAACAGATAGCCACCGTGGGCAGTAGTGAAATCACGTGCTGCGGCGAGAGCAAAGGCTCTGATGATTCTTAGCTGCCTCGTGCGCTCAGTTGCGCCGACGCTGAAGGAGGGAGAAGGCTGCATTCGATGGGTCATCTGGACGCGGGGGTGGGGCCAGCCCGCATCTGTGGCTTCGAACGAATCTTAGAACCAGCGCACGATCCGAGTATCTGATTGGCGACCGCGGTTTAAGATAGCGATGATATTTTCAGGTGAAGAGATTATCTCGCAACATGGGGGGATCCTCGTGCTCCCATTAGCTCTTCACGGCCGCTCTGCGATCACGCGACGGTCCAGGCGTTGTTGGAGCCGGGGGTGGCTCCGAAACATCAGGCACTTTAGCGCAGGACCTCCTTTGGCCTTCTTCTCTACACTTGTGCAGTCCCATTACTAGCGCCGTCCGAATCTGAGTCCGCCGCGGCGAGGAGAGCGGCTTCCGGTGCGCCCGCCCCCGTCTCCCCGGCAAGTAGCGCCTGCAACTCAAGCTCATTCAAGAGCGAGGATACGCCGCCAGCTCTTCTGCTCATTCCAGTTCCCGCGAGTTGTACCGCAATCGCGTTCGGATGTAGACGAGCTCCGTGGTGCCGCGGCTACGGTGCGGGCAAATGACAGTCCTTAACTCATTGCAGATGTGCTCGCACCCCTGTACAGATTACGGGTTGGTATGGAGGCGCACCAACAGCGGCTACAAGGCCGGGAAGCGGCATCCGCGAAGGCGCTGCGACATCACAGGGTGTAAATCACGGGACTGCTCCAAAGCTGTAGCAGCTTGCTCCACGTCCGCACAGATTTTCAACTCGGCGGGAACAGAAGCACTGGCGGAAGTGTCGTGTCGGCATAGGAAGACCGCGGTCGCATGGCGTGAGACTGCGAAAAACTTGGTACTACATGGCAGACACGATAGCCGCGCCCAAACCGCGGCCCAAACAGGGTCCCGCTAAAATGCGAGAGCTTCCAGAAGGTCCGAAAAGAACATGTAGCGTCGCTCGAGTGAAGACTGCGTCGCCTGAAGTGCGGCCACGGACGGATCCGTACACCGATTGGCCAGCGCTCCACCAAGGCACGCAAGAATACGCATGTAGAATGACAGAGGCGTGGCGTCACCTTCCATGTGAGCAACGAGGCGGGCCAGAACTGGAAAAAACAAACATTCAAAATGTCAGGAACGACATGCACCCGCCACTCGTCGACCAGACTGCGGGGGATCGGATGGCCTCAGTCACGGGCGTCGGTATTTCAAACAGATGAGAGGAGAGGGAGTTCTCGCGCAGAGAATTGTCCGAAGCCGGAAGATTTGACCCAACGGCGGCAACGGGGGCCCCTTTCCTAGCCCATCGTGTGCGGAACTACGTCTTAGGGGGCCCCATTCGTAGTCTCGCGGCCGGCAGGCGCACCGGCACGGTCCGCAAGAGCGCATGCGCGCATGTTGACCGTGTAAAACACATAGTACTGAACAGCGCTGCACTCACCGCCTGCACGCAAACGGGCACCCGTGCGGCATTTTGCGCCACAAGGTTGGCGTCGTGAGCAGCACACCCAGAACGAAAAAAGAATGCGCTGCTCACGATGGCCAGACCCCGCACGGCCACCATCGTCGTTCGTAAGTCCGTTGAGTGTGCAAGGATCCGACGGTTACCGAACAAGGAGAGGACCAACGCCCTGGCCGCCAATTTAGTGGTGTCCGATGTGACGAAACGGGACGAGATGGGGATCTGCAGGGCTGCTTGCAGGTGAGTAACGAAATTGGCCGCCGTGGGGCGGTCCGATCACATGCGAATCGTCGCCACCAAAAAGCGCCGCGAGGTGAAGAAGACGACATGGTCGACGCCGCCCCCGCTCGCGTCAGTGATCCCATCGATACAGTGGGACACAGAATGGCACTCCTCCAGGACGCGCGCCAAGCTGCTGTCCACGGCCGCAACCGCAGAAGTTAACAGCGCCCTGCGAGCGGCGCGGCGACTCCCCAGTCCATCAAGCTGGGCTCCGGAAATCTGTAAAAATACCAAACGCCACGCCGCGGTGTCAAGTACGCTAAGAAGCAGCCCCGCTTCAATCAAGACTGCAACTGAAGCGGTCCGCCACATGGCCAACACGTTGGCAGATATCAGGAAGAGCGCCCCATCCAGGCCCATGGCTGCCTGCCTCACCACATGCGGCCGGTTGGCACCCGCCAGGAACTGGGTGACGTCGGGATAGGCCGCCAACGCCCCCGTATAGGTGCGTAAGTTTCGGGCGGCCCGCGTTGCGTTGCGCCGCGCATTCTTATAGTTGCAATCTTCTGTGGTTTGGCTCACGCGCGTGTTCGGTTACTTCAGTGCAATTCAAGAGCCCCACCGCATGGTGCTCCGGGGCAATGTGCGATGTCGTGTTTGAGGAGGACTGTTGACAGACTGGTGCTATCGAGATAACGGCTCCATCACCACTTCCGCGGCAAAGGCATTGGGAAAGCCCTATGTGCGGCCGAGTCCAAGCGGCGTGGGCTGATTTCCCTCAAAATCGAGATCGATCGGAGCCTACCTCGCTGGTCCATCCATGTGGTAACAACAGCATGCTCCTACTGCTATCCTTCAAGAACTGGCGGTCGCAGAGTGAAATGATGCTGAGTCGATGACTGGGCGTAAACATGAAATCGTTCTGGTTATTCGACAGGGCACAATGGACTGATTGACTCACAATTGACGCCAGTCATCATGCGAGCCAATCATCATGTGCTGCAATAGTGACGCAAAGCCATTGCAACCAACGAAGAAACTTCATTAAAACTTTGACGCCGCTTGTTTGGGCCTGAAGGGGCCTTAGAGACAAGTTTGGGCTACACTCATGACTCCTCGTGTGATCGACAAAGTTCTTGACACTTCTTGAGATCTTGATGTGAGTTTCCAGTGCCCATGGCTGCATGGAACGACTCTGTGAGAATCTCAGATAATTGTTGGCCTTTCCATTGGTCCACGTCCAGTGTTTAAAAACTGCAACCGCTCCGCAACCGCTATTTTTGGAGGTCAGCAATATCCTAGTTTCATGTTGTGATACGTCAACAATCAAGCAATTGAGAGCCGATCTTCGTGGCCTCGATTAATGTGCCCAGAAGCCCTCGACTTGAGGCTAAAGAGGGGCGACCATACTTCTGTACTCGGCGTGGCACTCACGAGAGATTGGCTGCTTCGAGTTTCAAGGTAGCCTCCATCGGCGGCGATCGCCATGTGTTTTCCACAAGAAAAGAGGCACTACCGTACATTTCATGGCACGCCCATCGCGCTCGTGCTCCTTGTGTCCACTAAACCAGCCCCCACCATGCCAGTAACACGGTTCTACTGGAACCTACGAACATCGCAGAAATAGTGTTTTCCATTCTCAGTAGGATGGTGTTACTGAGCCCTTCTCGCTTCATCAACCAGCCAGAACTCCTACGCCAGGGTGCTGCAAGAGTGTAATTGTTGTACCTGGCGCAAAAGCCGCATCCGTGAGGGTCCGAGTTTGTACGCCGAGCGGGGTGGTCTCTTCGTCTAGTGGCTGCAAGGGTAATCCTGTGGGGGGTTCTTTGAAAGTGCCCAGACGACCCCCGCAGGGTATCCGTTGTGCATTATCCATTTACACGCCCACTGTGACTGACATAATAAAGAAAGATTTGTGCAGGTCGTCGAGCGATCTGGATGATCGTAGAGTCCGCTTTGAACAGCGTCCCAGCGACCGGGCAGGACCCGTTTGTGCTCCGTTTTCAACAATAGACTTGTGCTTGATGCGTACATGCCAACGGTAGTGCCTGGCCAGGGGGAAGCGTGGGCCATGCACAGCGTGCTGTGCATTTAGGAGAACCATAAAAAACCTGTCCATCTTCTATTCAGAGAATTTTTGGCTTTATTCTTGGCTGTCCTGACTGTTCCACCCTCTCATACACAAAATAGACGAGTCCTGGAAGGAACCCAGATTCTCCGCACGGACGAAGGCCGGAGCCGCCCAGGCACTGCCAGCGAGCTGGGTTTCGCCCCCTCCGCTGCAGAATTATGCGCCGGCCCCAGCCCTCACTCACGCGCCTCTGCTTTCCGCTCGACTGCCACGCGCCAGTGGAGCTCACCTGGCCTCCGCACACCTGCGTACATGCCGTACAGGCACGAAATGATCATTTTGGCTCGGTGGCCACCCTTCTTGCTGCACTGTCTACCTGCAGAGGAGGTGAGTTTCGCCCAGTCGGATGAGAAATCCTGGGCTTCGCGCACAGTGTCCCGCCCCTGTACTTGTGGCCACGTCTGGAGAGGGTAGAGAGTGAATGTCCTCGGTGCACAACCGCCACGAAGGCCAGTGTCCCCTGTGGCAGAGGCCCCGGTGGGGCAACATAAAGCGCCCCTTGTCGTCACCACCAGCCGCAGCCGGTCCACAGCAACTTCTCTGACCGTCGCGGGCGAGCGACGGTGAGACACGTGCCAGAGAGACGTGGTGGCGCCAGAGGGAAGAGAGAACCTGCCACTGACGCCACAGCGGAGCCGTAAGAAACGTCAGACACTGCGGGAAGGGTAACTTGCGCGGCCCGAAGACAGGCCGAGGAACTGCGTCGAGGTTCAGCACTGTGCGTGCCACCGAGTAGAAAGCAAACTTACGGGAGCAGTGACGAGAGAACCCTATGATTGGGGTGCCAATATGCTCATCGAAATGAAGTGTGAGTTGGGATGCGATCCATCCCAGTGCTGAATGAGCCCCGTACACGACCGGGGGCCCTTGCACGACTCTGCACGGGCTGAAGACGAGGCAGTCGCACTTGTACTCTGCCAAGGCGCCATATTGGAGGAGCGGCTCACCGGTCGCTGACCACCGCATGCCGTCGGGCGCGCCCCCGTCTCTCACGAATCACCGCGGAGCTGACCGCGGAGCGGTGCACTGAGTGCTCTTGGGAGTGCTTCTTGAGGCCTTCGAAGAGTTGGGGCTGACCCTAAGTATACTCCTTCAAGAGGGACAACGGCTGGTGGTCCTTTTTGCGAAAGAACCGTGAGGCCGTCTCAGAGGACAGTCGCATGCGCCCCACGACTGCTTTCCACGGCCAGTCATGTTTTAACTTTAAACCGAGAGATCTTACAAACAGCCACTGGAACCAGTTGCCACCCGGGGCACGCACGGGCCTATTCATCAGCATTTTCGTGCTCTCATTCTTCGCGCCCCGCGCCAGCCGGCGCCGCTCTTTCCAAAACCGACCTGTGTCTCCAGTGCCGCAACTGTACCCCACCGTGTACAATACATTGGCTCGTCATGGCGTCACCTGCTTCTGACACGAGTCATGCAGCGCTTTCCAATTATGTGTTTCACGAAGTCTTCGCTCCTTGCGCTCGTGACGACCTGACAGAGGGAATAAAAACTGGAGGCACGCACGACGAGGGCCCAGCCCCACGCACCCTGTAGGAGTACGAGGCAGAGACGAAGTGGTTTGTCCTCTCACAGGAGCTTGACAACGCTGCCATGCTTCGAAGCCTGTCGGCGTACGCGGCGAATAGACGCATCGTCTGAGCCAGTGGGTTCTCCTCCTACCGCGACGTCAAGCCCGTGAAGATGGCCACAGTCGACGTCTGTGAAATCCGCATTGACCTTTCTCTTAGGTCTGATGCCTTTCACCACACTTACCTCTCTGGCTGGTCTGTGTGGTGGTCCTGCTCGGAGGCCATCTTGCGCAAGATTGTGGTCGCTCTCACCAGCGATTTTGCATCACGCGAGGTGCTGGGCCCATGGACCAGGGCTCTTGGCGACCCGGTTGACTCAACGCTGAATAACGACGCCACGGACGCGCACAAGAGCAAGCCGCGCAGCGAGACGACATCTGAGAAAGGTGCAGGCCCCATCTGCTCAGGGGATCTGGAAAAAGCTCCAACGCGTACTTCCTGGGCAAGCCGCTGGCGACACGGGATCCAAAGATATTTCTTTTTGTACGTAGCCCAGGTTGCCAGCATGAACCTGTGCGTCAATGAGCTGTCGCGTCTGCGGTACGTTAGTCTATCTTGTTCTATCTGGCTTCAAGCAATGGTTTTTGGCGGTGTTGCTCGTGCTTATGTGGCTTTTGTGTCGGACACCCCGCTTTCGCAGATGTCTGACAATATGTCTCGTGGCTCCTTCTCTGTGATTGACCTGCTTTTTGTCATTTTTCTGACAATAAATCGAGGCTATAGAGATGGCTGCTTATCGGTTCCGGATATTCAATGTAGAAACGAAGCCAGAAAAGGGCGTCACGGTGCGCTTCAACGAAGTTCACTGGCCAGGTATTTGGGCTGGAGACAAGCGGTACCTTTCTTGAGTAGTCTCAATTCTGCACCACACAGTCCAACCTCTAAAGCAGCCCTTATTCCCTCTTGATGAATCAATGGTGACGAAGAAGAATGCAAATCAGAAGACCCATGCTGACTTTTTCCTCTCTCACGCCCAGTGCTGCAACATTTTCTTGGACGCGCCCAGTTCTACTTCTTCAACGTCTGCGCCCTGTTCTTTTCTTGCCCGTCTGGTTGTCCAGTAGGGGCTTTCAGGACGCATACGTCTTTCTCGCCTACTGTCACAATCACGTCGGGGTGACTGGTAACGTGCACGGGTGCCGCATGCTGATTGATTCCGAAAAGCCGCGGCAGTACTCGCGGTTTTGTGATGTGCCGATGTGCCGCTTACATCGACTTACTTATTCCAGCACAGAATTTATCCGGACTCAGCATCCGACATGGTGGTACCCAGCCTCTTCTCCTGCATGTGTCCATGGCAGGTGCTCGCCAGCGTCGCAGTCGGTCTATCAACCAGCGCATGGAGATGTACCTGTCGTCTAACAAAAGGCGACAGCTTAATGGAGACCTGTTTCCAGCACCACCGTTGCTCGCATACCATTCTTTCTCGGCGGTAACAATAAGCTGTATCGGGTCCGCTCCATCCCAACTTTGTAAGCCGTTTCGTGTTCAGTACGCCTGTGCCTCTTGCTGTTTCACAAGTACAGCCCCGCGCGTATAGTTAAAGGCGGTCTTCTGGGTCTTCACATTTCAATGCTACATAAAACAGTGTGGAAGCCTCCGAAAGCAGTTCATAGCGATTCATCTTAGTATCCGAAAAGAGAGTTCTTTTAACGTTGTCCACTGGCCGCAGAGCTCGCCAGATACGTCTTGACCGCCGCCCATGTGCAACCGCCCCCATCTTTGCGTTGAACGACCCGATTGCCGAGTCCCGGCCAAATCTCCAGGACGCAGCAACCATGGCTCTCATTTCGGGACCGGGGAACATCGTCAGGTTCAGTCTCCCACTTCTTTAGAAGTGCTTCACCAGTTGTTTGGCCAGCACATACACTCGCTCACAGGCGCAGGGCCCTTGTTTGGTCTTTCCTGGGCGGTTCGTGCGACTCCAGGGCTGCACACTTCTGCCACAGCACGCACTTTGTGCGGGAAGTCCTCAGGCGGATGGCTGATGTGCCCGAAATTGCGATGCTTCTTTTCTCGGGTGCCTTCGAAAGGGATGGTCTCGGATCCGTTTGGCAGTGGACCACTTCTAGGCTCTTATGCGGCATCTGACCGTGTCCTATCACAGGATTCTTGGGCAGTAGAGGGACTTCCAATTATGAATCGGGCAGCCGATTCCCAGTGTGCATCCCAAGGCACCCTTATTCGCGGTCGCACACGACAGCTGGTCGTGTCACTCCGCTGTATCTTGATGAAGCGGTCCAGCTGAGGCCCCACAGCTCTCTATCCCGCGTGTGGCATCTGCTTAGTTCTAGTACGTCGCAATACGATGTGAACGTCGAGCTTCAAGTGCGCTGCACGATCTTGTACGGCAAGCCTCCATCTCTTATCCGTGCATTGCCTGCAATAAAGCCCTAGGAGAACATTCCCATCTTCTGACAGAGGGTGTCTTGCAGCTGCTCGAGAATACGTGGGCCGGGAGGTCACACTTGCCGACTGCAACCCCCATGTACCGTCGAGAACGGCGGGGACGCCGGGATGTATGCATAGCGTTTTCTGAAGGCCTGCGCGCCAACCTTGTGATGACTCCGCGCAGCTAGGTCTTTCGCTTTTCAAATCATCACAGATTGAGTTCACGAACAACACTGGTGCTACACGAGCTGAGCACTCAGTATGAAAGGTTTCAAGACGAAAAGAGAACGTAACGCAGAAAATGTGCGACTCTGTCGTAGACCTTTTTCTCCCGCCCGACATGCGTTCCATCAAGCGTGCCCAATCATACTCAGCACTCGCTTCCTGGCGAATATAAGGGACACTGCCGGTGTGACTCACCACAACCCAGGGCAGTGGACTTGACTCTCCGACAGCTTGGCCGATGACCCACGACTCCGCGAGGCCGTCCTAGCAACGGTCGAGGGCCAGCCCGAGATCTTCCTCGATGAGCTTACCGTCGCTGGCAACGCGATCGCCGCCCGAGTTGACGGTTCAGTGATCGTGTAGTTCACGACGGTGGCTCGAGTGCTGGCTCACAATGGATTCAAGCGCCAGGTGATTGAACGCGCGTTTCTCACGCGTAACGGGGCGAACCAAGCCACATGGGTGGCGGCGCAGTTGCACAACCATGTGCGCTGCCGCATGGTTGTCGACGAATACCATCGTATTGGGCATGCGGCCAAGCGGCGATAGGAGTGGCCTCTGCGGGGAACTCAAGCGTAGTATTATGTTGTGTGGTGGGCAGGGGTGCGCGCGGATTTTTTGTCGTCATGGCTCATGACCGTCGGTTGGAATGGCTCATGACGCGGCCACCTCCCGGGCGGACAGCCGTTGACTTCACATTGTTTTGTGACTGGCTTTTCATTGCCTGATATACGATCAGTGGTGGAGCGGAGAGAGTGTATTGAGCGGATTCTTCGTGCTACTGGTCCCGCGGTACTCGTCGTATTTAAATTCCATTGAGGATGTCTTCGCTGTGGGCAGCAGCTGGCTTCGGCGGTGGTCCAGCCCAAAACGGGTCAATGCACTGCCTATGCTGACGATCAGATCAATGCTAGACCACATTACTGGCCATATGTGTCGGGGCTCTGAGCAAGCAGCCGAGCGCCGATACAGCTTGTACGTCTCTTAAACTGAAACTGGTGTACTCATCGACCACAGCAAGGCATGCAACGCTACAACTCCATGACACCGCCGCGACGGATGGGGATGGTCAAAATTTCCACGGACGCCGCCCGGCCCACCCCCGGCACCTAGTTCCTCCGCCCGCACCAAGAAGGCGACTTTGTCGCCGCCGTCGTCGCCGCCGTTCCGGCGCGCGCGCGAAGCCCGCGACCCTCCCGTACGCGGAGGGAGTCCCGGTGCAGAATTTTCGGGGTCAAAGAACAGGGGGGGTGAGGGGGCGGAAGGGGAAGGCAAGCGTGGCGCGGAAGGCCCTCAGGCGTGCCCGCCTCTGTCATGGCATCTATGCGCAAAAGTGGATGTGAGGCATCAGACCGGGCCGTGCTCAGACGCCCAGCATGATCTTCAAAAAATCCGCCGGCGGACGTCTTCATCCCCGCAACGCAGTCTTAAAATAGACTGCCGCAAGGAAGCCAAGAGGAAGGGGATTCTCAGTTCCACACTCGCCGGACACTCCGTAAGCGCGCTACAAACTTTCTTGCACGACAGCTGGCTGCACGCTACGGACGCATCGGTTGAAATCCTCCCTTCCCCAGTAAACATTCTCACAGCGCGCTTCATTCTTGTCTGTTCAGAGCTGTCCGAGGGAGCCTTGAACCGCCAAACCGCCCTCTTGAGCTCCCTGCTTTTTACGCCAAGGAAGGGGTTGGAGCTTGCGAGCACCTCATCTGTCTCCAGCACGCCTCCTCCATAGAGATAGGCCTCCCGGTTGCAGCACCTCTCGCTCCCGTGGTTCGCGGCCGAGCTCATCAGGGCATGCCGTAGCGTGTCCTCCGGGGGCACAAACACAGAAGGCCGGCGTTTGTTCAGACCGACAACCCCTAACACCCCGGTACTTGCCTGCGTCGACCCACCGGCGGGCCGCGCACGCACATCTGAAGCATATGCTCCTAAAATGTGAGAAGCAGGCTTCGAGGCCCTGGCATGTCGTGCCGCTGCTGCAATGCCCACAGCCGTGCGAAGGAATGTCGTTGCGGCCGCTCCCCCCTGACCAGGAAAATCGATATCGTCCGACTGAGCCGCATGGGCCCAAAACCGCCGCCTGTCCATACAGTGAAGTTCCGCCGGCGCCCGCTTGCGATCGCGGGCAGCCTCATTCTGCTCACGAACTGTTTGTGGCATGTTTTTGATCGCCCCTTGAAGGCGCACCTGCATGTCCGCCGTGACGTGCTTCTCACACGACCACTGAGGCAAAGACCCGGCGACAATGGCCACTTCAATGTTGTCGGGCTCATGACCCGCGACGTCGCAGACGGTGCACACCGCCGACCAGAATGTACAGGACTCGTCGTTGCAACCGCAGCCAATGTTCTGCGCCTTGTTGATGAGAGAGCGCGTCATCATGTGACGTGCCACACGGCGAACATCGCACTTATGTAGAGTCTCTGCGTTGCAAGTGTCACAAACGCATAAAAGCGGCACCAAAGAAAACGGATATTCACCGAGCTCATCAACATGAGTACAAAATTAGGCACGGTCTGGTCATCAGTGCGTGTCGACCTCTTAGGAAAGCAATAAAGAAGGAGTCGGTTGAAGAGTAGACAATGCAAAACCAACCCATTGGGAGAAGCACCAGGGTTTATAGTCCGTACCGCTCTGTACCAACCAGCTGGGAGCACGAGCTGCACCGGAACGCGCGGTACCACCCGGTTCAGAGACCATGGCGCAGAAGACTGGCGAGTGATCCTACGCCGCCGACGTGAGTCCGAGGCCAGAAGACTGGAGGAACCGCCCGTGTCTTCTAAGGGATCAGGGAGCGTAAAAAGTTCATGTTCGCAGCCCTATTCAAGAAGATGCGGCAAGAATAATATCTGATAGCTTATGTTGAGATTTTCTGAGTGGTCCGATAATTGCCCAATTCATCAGCCCCTGGAAACAGCAGCCGTCCCCCCCCGCCCCCGACAACGATTCTTCCCCGTCCCCCCTTGCCGCTGTGGCAACGGCCGCCACGTTTCCCCACGGCAAGACCTACTTGGCGCGGCCGCCAGGGCAGAAGCGGCAAGCACCCCCAACGCCACCCCGCAGCACATCGCAACATCAGACATTGAGCCGGATACCTCTTTGTGCTTTGAACCGAGACTACCACGAAACAGGCAGTGACCATGAAATCAGAGGCATGTAAATCATATGCGTGTCGATTTGTCATACGAATGAAGCCGGGGGAACTCCGCCGACTTCCGCCGATGCCACCACCGCAGCATTCTGCTCCCCTCCGTCTGCAACCGTCCTCACTCCTTTTCCCGGCCGGTCACCCAAGAACATCGCAATTCTGGGTGGGGGAGCTGGACAAACAGCCTTCCGCCACCGCTGCCATGAAAGACATCTTCACCAAGTCATCCGCCACAACCGCGTCTACCAGCGCCGCTGGCACGGCCATTTTCCGGCGAACTGACGGTCATCTCGATCCTGTTGTGTACTCAGTACTTCAGGCTTTCAAATGCCACGGATTTGCTCTTGGTCTTGTTGCCTAGAATGATGGGAGAAAAACACACACACCATGAGCAGTAAAAAAGGAATGAACAGAAGCAGGAGAGGCAAAAAACCATGACCCAACCGATGATGATTCGCAAAAGAGAGAGACAGAGGCGATTGGGGCACATGAATGATCCGTGAGTGACTTGGCTTGAAGAAGAAACTCAGGGGAGGACACGCAAATAACTGAGGTATCACACTGGACCCTCATGGAGAGAACGCTGAGGAGCACGGGATACCACAGCAGTGCTCGTAAACCATCCGTACAGCGACTGGTGATGTTTGGGCGACAGGATCAGGGGCTGGCTTGAGGAGTCAGTGGTCACATATGGATAGCACGACAAGCCGACTAAAGTCGCGACAGCACCCACGAGCAAAAAGAATGAGACCAAGGAAAGGCGGAGGGGGGGGGTGGGAGGAAGCTCAGCGGGAAGGGGACGTGGTGCAGGGACGGCGCCATGGACCGCTTTTACGTCGCAGACTTGAAATGAAGGGCAGCAGGAGTTGACCTGGCATGGTAGTGGGTCAGGTGACCTGCTGTGAGCGAATGCGACGTTCTTGGCCGGCTCAGATCTTCACAGGCAGCTTTTGCGACGAGGCTCCAGCGTGCACTGCAAGTTCTCACACAAAGTGTGCCATTGTTGACCATTTTTCAGCTGATTTGCTCGCTACTATGGCACTAAGATGGACGCCCGTCCGGACAACGTTATCCATCCTCTCAGTCGATACTGAATACCAGTTAATAAATGCGCTTCCCATGTCTCTATGATGCCTGTACCTTCGGATACAACAGAACGCTTGTCCAGTGGACTGCTGCAGGGAGAATGTTGGCGGACAACGATCTCCCGGCCACTTTGCGCGAAAGAGGTTCCCTTGCATAGGCGATTGACTGTATCAGCCGCTCGCCTCTGAACTCTACACTCAAGCAGCGCCACGACCCCAAGTATGTTAGGTCCGGGCTGGCTCGGACTCTTTCTTTCGCTACCGCGTGATTGATTCTCCTGTGTGCAAACCCACTCCCTCAAGTCCTCCGGCATCACGGCACACAATGCGCTCACAAAGTGCTCGCCCACTCTGCTGCCACCTTAGTCGCGCAAAGAAACATTGGTGGTGCGGAAGGTGCGCAATCACAACGGTACTGTCGTGGGAGGACTTTACTGACAAACATGGGTTCTTTGTGCGCTCAGCATATTATGGTGGCTGGGGTGCTGGTCTGTATTGTCGGCGACTATGTCAGGGTAGGGCTTCGCAACACTCCCCAAAACGCAAGGCGTGTCGGCGGGACACGATAAAACACACATAAACACGCCTGAAACACTTCAGCACGGCAAACAGCCGCTAGAGGGACATCCCACATGTAACGCAGTAACACCCACAACATAAGTACGGTACCACTCTGGGACTCTCGGCAAAGACTTGGATGGGACTAGTCAGCCAGTAGGTGGTGAGGTGCGGCTGGTTTGAAACGTATCGAATGCCAGCTGTCTCATGGGCCCGTCAGCCACGCCTCCGGGTGAATGGGCGGTGCTTTGCGCCTCTCTCTCGCACAGGCGGGCACGAACATACGGTGCCACTGAAAGAAAATCAGCCCAAAGGTCCCTTACAAGATCTGCGGCGGCGCACTGGATATATCATGGACCAGCTGCACCATGTCGACTACTGGCCGATTCATCTCACTGAAAACATCCCCGGAAATTGACAGACGGGCTACCTGTACGTTTGTGCGGCACAACTCACGCCGCGTCGACGTGAGCCGTGTCTGGAAGGTACGCCTCAAACAAGTACTGAACACGCCTTAGGCTTGTTAGTGTACACTCCTTTGGCGTATTGTATATCCCTATATATTTAGGTCTGCTGCGCGCCTTGCTCTTCGCGTGGCATGAGCAGAGTCTCCCAGCCTTCAACACCATCACTTCGGTCTCATAGAGTTGGAACTGGGTAGCTCAGAGTTTTTAATATTTTCGAAGTTCAGTACTGATACTGAAAATAGCCGCACGAAACTGCTTCTCGACGCCGACCCAAAATCTGGCAATTCGAAGAGTCGTGGGAGCATCCCTTGAAAAAGACGGACTGTCCAACGACGGAGTGCTGTTGAAGACACTTGTTCTCGAATTCGCGCCAGTCGAAGGGCCCGCCAGCATCAGTCCCTTCAAAGCGGCGGCAGTTCTGCCAACGTAATACATGCGAATTTGGCAGCCTTTCCAATATATTTCGGAGCATACTCGCATCTGTCCGCCCCCGGTAGCATGGGAGCGCGTGTTGGCACTTCTGGTGATACACAGTTCCGAGAAGCTGAAATCTTCCGCGACTATCTCTGATCCCCGAATCTTGTCCCGGGAGATAGACACAGAGACCGACTGTGAATAAAAGCACTCTCATGGTCCAAAACGACAGTAAGAAGCAATCGAAGCCAAAAAAAAGCCCGCATTCGGTGCCAGGACCTTACATCCAGCAGCACTCACTGATTTTTGCCGCTTGATCCGCTTGTCTTGGCACGGAGCAAACGGCCGACGCGACATCCTGAGATTTTCTACTGTCTCCTTGCCAGAAGTTCAGAAACAAAAAAGAGCTGATGTTGATTTTCAGGTTGTATGGGCACGTGTAAGCAATCAGGAGCACCAAGTCAGTCCCAGGGACGCATCTGATTGGTAGTGTCGGTCCGCAAGTCAGTCTCTGTCCTTCAGGACAAATTTTGGGGATCAGCCACAAACCACTGGACTGAAGCGAGCCAACTTGCAATCTAGTGACGAGAGTGAGTCCTCTGCGGAATTCGTTGAATTTCCTGCGGTTCTGGCCCAAACCGGAGAGAGTCTGCATGCGTCAGTCAAGATATTTCCCAGCTAGCCATATTTAGGGCCTTGACGACCTGAATGATCTCTTGTATGGTCCTGTCTATTCCATTGGTCGAGGTACTGCTCGTTGTTTGCGACGTTGCTCTCCAGATACGCACCGCCCAGACCGGACCATTGGGATTTTCGTCAGCGGCTGAGCTTGCCGTCACGACGCGTTGCTCTATCTCGGTCGAGATAATCCTAGAAGGGGTGCAGAACAGCTTGGCGGAGAGCATGGTGGGCAACGAACTACCGCCGCCACCACGGGCGGAACCATATCTTGCTGGTCGCGTGTGTTGCTCGGGCGGGCAGGGGGGCGGACGACAGAGAATACGATGGTGCCGGGTTGTGAACTGGACGTTGGACGAGCGAAAAACTGTGGTCTTAGTACAGGAACCTTACTTTTCTGTTCAACAGGGGGATAGCACGTGCCTGTCCAGAGATGAAGGACCGGAGGTGGTTTTTGCAACGCGGAATTGTCGCATGTGCGGGGGCGTGGGCACGACGGGGTGGCGTTCTCGCTGCTCACTGAGTTGACGCGAGGAAGCTTCGTCTGTCGTGCGCGGGAGGCTGGCACGAGGCTATGACGTCAGTATACGAGTGACATGCGCGACAGGTGGTGATGCGGGCGTAGAATCCGGGCGCGAACAAGACTTGGTATCTTAAAAGCGAGACGCGACCTATTTCTTGTCATCCTTGGCTGCGTGATCAAAACGTCTACCGCTGCTCTCACTCCGTCAGAGTCAATTATTCTACCCACCGCAATGTAGTCAGCAGCTTTTTTATGACTGCTTGACTCTGTATTAGAGCTTGACTTGGCAGATGAACTGTCCGGCTTCCTGTAGTCTTCGGCAGCAGGTGGGCCGGGCCGAGGGGGCTCTCCCGTACACATCTCACCTTACATCACTGCCAAAAACTCGTGCTCCACGTCGGGGCGCCTGTAGGCGCTCATGACGTCGCCGCGGCGCAGCTGCGCCGATTTGAAGAAAACACTTGTCTGTGAGTTTACGCGCCCGTCAGCGAGCCGGTTCTGGCGCGTTGTGAAAACATTCTCAAGGGCCTTGAGCACGCGCTCGCCGCTCGCGGCCGACGGGGGCAGCGCCAGGAGCCATACGGCCACCGGTTTTAGAATACGAAACGGCCCACCCGACCAACTCCACGACAAGGCTGGGTGAACGTCTGATCTGTCGGACGAGCCACATGCGACGCTTTCATTGCAGCAAGGGCAGCGAGCTCTGCCATCAGAGCGATTCTCGCATCGGTGCCGCTGCCGCAAAGACGCAAAACTGCAGCTTCGTGTATCTTAGCCACGGACAGGCCGCTCCGAAGAAGAACGGAATACCGTCAGCGCACGGGCCCCCAAAAGGGGTCCAGGAAAATGTTAAAATCCACCAGGGGTTCCGTAAAGCTTGCAAACAAGCGCACAAGCACCCCTTGTAGGTTTTGGCGGTCCGCCACAGTCAAGACCGTACATTTGTTGGCCTGAGCCGCACGTAAACACGCAAATACTCTGTCGTACGACGACAGTGGCGCGGCATCTCCCTCGAGATGGCTCACGAGTCGGGCCACGAAGCACAGAAAAGGGGCACAGAGGTGGATGCCGGGCCTTAGTGTGGTACATTAAATGCCAGCCGACACTGCTGCAGGGATGTCTGTCGGAGATGCCGCGTGCTGATTTTTAAGAAGGGTATGACGCAGGGCTGGAAGTTTGGCCGCAACAGCAGAAATGGTGCCACCCTCCCCGTACCACCGGGTAGGGCTGTAGGTGCGCAGGGACCCCACTCCCCTGCTACCATTGGCTAGCGTGGCCCGAACAGCCTGCAAGAGCGCCCGCGCGCGTGTGGAGCGCGTAAAATCGATGATTATGACCAGCGCCCCCCGTGGCGCCTGTACGCAGATGGGCACAAGCTCTGCGTCTGCGGCAACGAGATATGCCGCGTCCGCAGCGCAACCAAACGCAAACCAAAGCAACCCTCGGTTCACAGCACGCGTGCGCAGGGCAGCCATGGCGTTCGGGGAGTCCGCGCCAATCGCCAGAAGGCGGCGGCTCGTGACCAGAGAGAGTGGGCTGGCACCACACTCAATCTGGGCGGCCGACGGGCTGCCACGCCGGCCATCACCGAATCTTGCAACCCTGCCTTCAGGCAGGCAAACAGGATGTCGGAGGTCCCTGGCTCCGCCCCAAGTCGAAAAACCACGACAAGAAGTGGCCGTGGGGTATACACATTGATGTTGTACACCCCTGCCATAATGAAGCCATTAAAGCCTTTAAGGGAGACTGGTAGCGAATCACCAGACCAGATGAAGCTTGGCGCACAGTTGTTCGACAGGGCCTGGACCGCCGGAAGTAGAGTGCGTCCGATGGCCCGCCGACCGCCAGGTCCGTCGAATCGGTTAACCAAAATCAACCGCAGTGTCAAGCGTCACGTCTTTGTGTCGAAAACTGAGAGTGGGAGGCCCAACTCGAGGTGTCCTCGTGCAAACCGCAAGCCCCAGGAATCCAGTGTCGTCACAGGTAACGGAGGCAGCAGAGGCAGAGCGACATCACTGTCAATGGCATCGGTGGACCCATGTGCGAACGACGGCGCCAGCCGCTCTCGGAAGCTCGGGAATATTGCTCCCGCCAGTGGGATAGCCAGTAGATGCCAACGCGCGTGGGTCGCGTTTCTTGTCACGTTCTTGTCGGAACACAGCGGCCCCTTGCACGACATCTTGCTCCCTTCCACAGACAAAAGTCCCAAACAGCGGAGCGGGGAGATGCAAGGTCCATGGCGACTCCGGGGTAGAGGTCGGAGCGTGGGGAGGTTGGGCAGAACGGTCAAGTAAGGGCCAGAGGTTGTGGGGAGAGGGGGGGGGGGAACAACATGCAAAGATTGGTCACCTCGAGCGGCAGGTGTGCATGTGCCGATAGCATCCAGAACCGCAGCCGGCCGCCGGTGTCTAGCGACCATGAGGACCCGTTAACGTATTGGGGGAGCGCACGGCAGCGCTGGCGGCCTATTGCACAGCTTCGTCACGCTATTTCGAAGCATAACGGAGCCCGAAGACCGCCACAGCCGATGCCGCGCTTCCCCAGAGCACGCAAGCCAGGGGGGCCCATGGGCTTGAGTGATCCGGGGCAGCCCCTAGGGCCCCACACAGCTGTGGGAGTGTCGACGCTCAGCCTCTCAGTCAACTGCCAAGACAACGGAGGGTGCTCTGCGCGCCATTGTGACACACTTTCCGCCGTGATCGCGTCGCACGCCGTGGCGTGCGAAGAATCTTTCCATGAATTATCTTTACGTGGCGTGCAAACGGCTATATCTAATCCTTTGGCCAATTGGCCACGCACGTAATCCGAATGTGTCCGATGTTATAGCATGGCAGTGAAAGCTCTCCCACTTGTCTGACCCATAAGTCCTAGCGTCACTAGCTCGGGGTGGTCTGGCGGCGGTGGGTGCGCGGCTGCCCGACGCCCAGTCGTCTGCGTCGCGAGATAGGCCGTCTGGCCACGGCCACTGGCGACCCGCCCGGCTCCCGCTTTGGGGAGGGCGCGGAAGCCCTGATCTCCTGAAGAGAGTTGGAGCACACAGTACTGCCATTTTGCCGTCCCGAATTTGTGGATCAGCCCCGTGGGACTTCCGCATATCTCTGTTGCTGGACTCACAAGAGCCCCCACAACAGCGCTTTGGAAACCAGTTATACACCTCAGCTCGAGCCACTACTCATCCGTTGCTCCATGGAGATCATTGTAACTTCACAACCGAACAATGCCGATAATACCGAAGTAGCCAATTGCAGAGCGAGAAAAAGAAGTAACGGACCAATGAGTCTCCTGGTAGCCGACGCGAGCGATGTAGTCTTGAACGGAACTGCAGCTGACCATGATGGAGCAGTGTGTCATCCGCTTGCTTACTGGGGAAGATTTTGCACCCGCATACACCACGGAAGAATTCACAGAAGCAGGCGAAAGCAGCCCACAAAAGCTCCACAAGAGGACTGTACGACGGCTAGGCCGCCTCGTAACGTGAAGCGCAAGCGGGCTCCCGTTGATGCCATCTCCTGTCTCATTGTCTCGCTGCGCTCTTGTCGGTGAAAACGTCAATTGTGCTTCGACTTCCTTCATACAAGTACACATGTATGTTTGTCATAGGGAGGTTCGCGGCATGCGGCACGCGGCCGCGCCGCGTGGCGGCCGACCGCCCCTGCGCAGTGCACCTCGTTGCTGGATCCACCACGAGCCCGTTTTTCCCTCGAATTGCTCGCAAACGCTCGTTGAAAACGGGTGCTGCCTCGTACGCTAGCAGTGTTAGCTCGTATCCCGTCCAACAAACTCGCTGTGGCGTGGTGACGACGAGATTAGGGCGTGATTAAGAGCTCTATGAAGTTCGCTCAAGTCCTTCCCAGTGCGACTTAATACGCTAAACGGGTGCGGTGCTCAGTACCGGATCTACGCCAAGTAGGGCAAGAAATACGTAGAAGGACACCATCGTGCAGCCCACGAGCAGCGGAAGGTTGCGCCCACTCCACACGCCTAGTTAAGACCGCCTCCAGCGGCTCTTTTGGATTTCAGGGCCCAGGAAGCCACCTGATTGGATTGGTCCAACAATTTCGGCTTTCTATTGGCGGTTGCGGTGGCCGGCAGTGGGGT
>Ga0114957_1001696_pt1 | contig 23053 bp, 7 predicted proteins | sample BantaG_FD_87175 | JGI IMG/M metagenome (GOLD analysis project Ga0114957, IMG submission 87175) | Marine algal microbial communities from Bantry Bay, Ireland - BantryBay_4 metaG | ecosystem: Host-associated > Algae > Red algae > Unclassified | place: Bantry Bay, Ireland | collected 2014-11-21 | reverse complement strand
TTTTTGTTCCTAACGCAAAAGACCAAACCCCTACAATCCGCCAATCGCATATTTCAAAACATCAAATCTGAATCCATCCTTGCGGTCCAGTAATAATTTGAATTCTTCTTTTATCATGTTTTTCATTTCCACTTCCGTCAACCAGTGGCTTTTGAGGATTTTTAATTCGTCATTAACCGGGTTAAGTTCATTGAGCATTTTCACAATCCGTTCCCGATTAACTTCCTCCACCAGTGCGTAAATCACCTCGTTGTCCAGCTCCCGAAAATTTAATTCTGCTTCTGCCGCCTGAAGTGCCTCTGCACTATAATCCTCTGGATGCTCCAAAACACCAATCAATGTTTTAGTATCTTTTCGAGCGTATCTTTTTGCTAAATTCATAGTAATGAGTAATTTTTCTTCCCCTCCAAGATACAAAACTTACCCAAGAACCGCAAAACGGGCTACCGCACCAGTGTTACATCTCCTTTTATCAGGATCGGTAAATTATTAACCGGACACGTCGCTTCCACCAAATAAACATATACGCCAATGGGCATTTTTTCTCCCTTCAGTTCACCATCCCAGCTAAAACGCATATCATCAGTCTGGAAAACCAATGCGCCCCAGCGATCAAAAATCCGGAAAGATTTAATTTCATTTAATGTTCCCGAATTAACTTTTAACCCATCATTACGGCCGTCTTCATTTGGAGAAAAAGCCGATGGGACCCAGAGTATTTCGTCGGGACAGGAAACTAGAGCTGCGGTCGTTGTTTGCATTTCTTTTTCACACCCCGTATCCATATCCGTGACCAACAAAGTATAAGTATTGCCGATAAACGCACTGTCAACAATAGGCCGTAGACATTCCGTACAACTCAATCCCTCGGCAGGAAACCAACTGTACTGATAGTTACCTGTTGTATCTACCGTTGGTTCCATTACGAGTGGAAAATCCGGCACAGCATAACTTAATTCATTCAAACTTACCATAGGACCTTCGTCTACATTTACTGTTACTAAAACGGTATCCGCTTGACAATTTGTTAAAGTACCAATTACCGCATAAGTGGTAGTAGTGCTCGGAAAAGCATCCGTAAAAGGACTACTAGAATTAGATAAGGACTCGGGGGAAGACCATTCAAAAACATCTGCGTTACCCGTCACAACCAGAGAGATTGTATCTCCATCACAGATGTCCGCTCCCATCGCTTCAATACTCGTTTTATCAATTACATTGATCACTACAGTATCAGTCAGCACACAAACATCCTGGGTCAAGGATAAACGGTAAGCGGTCGTGATCATGGGTGTGGCAGTGGTATTTAAATTGGTCGGATCAGAAAGTCCGTCATTGGGAGACCAATTGATCTCTCCAGCACCTGCTCCATTAAGGCTAATACTTCCTCCTTCACAAAGGAATACATCTTCTCCCGCATTTATATCTGCTTGGGTTAATACTGTTACGATAACGGAATCTTTAATCAAACAACCTTCATCCGTAAACGTTTCTAGCTGATAAACGATGGTCGAATCCGGAAAAGCCACCGGATCAGCACAATAGGCACAACTCAAATTTACAGGATTGATCCATTCCAGACTCGCTACACCAGTGACCAAAGCAACTGAATCTCCCTGACAAATAATTCGATCTTCCCCACTCAATGGCTGAAACTGATCCACCAGATTAATGGTCACCGAATCTACTGCCGAGCAACCCTCTCCATTGGTAACCGTCACCACGTAAGTGGTAGCAACCAACGGATTTGCAATAGGGTTTGCGCAAAACTGATAACAAGTCAATCCCGGGCGAGACTTATCCCACTCGTAAGAAAACACATCACTTCCCCCCGTTACGTTCAACTGAATTCCATCACTCACACAAATAGCCGTATCTGGTGTAATACTAATATCCGGTATAGCAGAAGCCAGTACGGTCACAGTCGTTGAAACAGTCGTAACACAACCATCTGGATTGGTAGCGGTAAATTGATAGGTAGTAGTGGTCATGGGTAAAATCTCTGGAGATAGGCAGTCCGTACAACTGAGATCTGGTCCTCCGGTCCATGAAAAGGTCAGCTGATCGACTGGTCCATCAATAATCGGAGACAGTGTGACGACCTCTCCCTGGCAAATTACTTGCTCAGTTTCAAGGGTAACAGCCGGTGAGGCCAAAACCTCTATCTCAATCGAATCAATAGCTTGGCAACCAAAATCGGTCCCAACGGTTAGGACGATTTGGTAAGTTCCAGCATTGTTAAAAACATGGGTTGGATTGGGCTCGTTGGCAATTCCTTCATCGCCAAAATCCCAGTTCCAATTTGCAATGCCTCCCGTCGCAGTGGTAGACATATCGCTAAAGCTAACGGTTAATGGAGCACATCCGATCGTTTCGGATGCTTGAAAACTAATAGTTGGTGCGCTCCCAATTCGAATATAATTTGGTTTCGTTAAAGTATCCTCACAAAACTCTGTTGCTACCAGCATAGATACATCATAAACCCCAGAGTTGGGGTAAGTAACCGTGGGTTCGGAATCCATAGTATTACCTTCCAACGAACCGGGAAGAATCCAATTTACGCTCGTAATTGGCGTAGTAGACTGAGATAAATTGATGAAGGAAGTTGCCAAATTTTCTCCGCACAATAGCGAATCCGTCGCTAAAAAATCAACGTTAATTCCCGTTACCTGAATACTGTCCGGTGACTCAATTGCTCTCGCACAATTGGATTCGTCAATTAAAATAAGTTTGGGTACATAGGTATCAATAGTCCGATAGGCGTAAGTGATTTCATTAGAATTTACATTCAAAGTTGTGTCCAACACTCCGTTTCCAAAATCCCAGATATAATCGTAAAAATCCGTGGAGGTACCCGTAAAATGTACCTGCACCGGCGCACAAGAGGTATCCACGACAAAGTCAAAATCACCCACCGGACCATTGAGCGTAATTAAATCGTTGATCGTTAAGGTATCCCGACAATTTTGGGTACTACCAGCAATCAGGGTGACTGAATAAGATCCTGGGATAGTATAAACATGAGGGGGGTTTTCTAAATCACTACTACCGGAAATATCACCAAAATTCCACTCGTAATAATTAGCATTAGTGGAAGTATTGGTAAATCTTGTGAGTAGCGGAGGACAAAAAGCAAAGCTTGAATCCACCGTAAAACCAGCCATGGGATCGGCAATCGTAATATAATTTTCTTTACACTGCATATCACTACAACCATATTGATTGACAATACTCAGACAAACATCATACGTTCCTTCCTGTATATAATTATGTTCTGGAGCTGCTTCGGTTGAAGTATTTCCATCTCCAAAATCCCATAAATAGGTGAGTGTCCCAGTAGCCAATGACTGAAACTTTACTACATCCGAGGTACAACTGGTTGTATCCGCAGAAAATTCGGCTTTGGGATCGGTCACTTCAATCACATTATCGGTATTTCTTCGAACAGAACATCCATCTCCATCGGTCACCGTTAGGTCTACTCTGAAATTTCCAATAGTATCAAAAGTATAAGTGAAATTTTCCTGATCCGTGGTGAATAATCCATTACCAATATTCCACGACCAAGTTAAGGGGGTACTGAATGCACTGGTAGAATTATCTGAAAAATTCACAGTCAGCGGAAGACATCCTCCGGTAACGTCGATATCAAAATTTACGATTAGACCACGTGCATTAATAACTTCACTGGTCCTAAAAGTATCTGGACATTCCTGTATATCCGAAATAACTAGCATCACTTCATTATAAAGACCTGGCGTATTATAGGTGAAAGTTGGAGATTCGCTATTGGCACCCGTAATGACTGCACCCGGTGCAATCCACTCGTAGATTTCCGCAAAAATAGAATTGTTGTTTGCTGTTACCGCCAAAGGGATACATCCATCTGTATTATTCAAACTGAAGGAGGCCCGTGGATCAGAAATACAGAGGTTCATGGTATCGTGATCAACACAATCCGTAGTAAAATTAAAAACACTATGAATCACGTTATAACAACCCGTATCAGCAAACACGTGAGTAGGGCTCATTATGGTAGAAGTATCTGTCGTAAGGTTTTCTTCACCAAAATCCCAAAAAACGGAATCCACTCCGAAGCTACGATCTGCAAAAGTGATCGAGTAAGGATTATCGCAATTTCGCTCTATCACTGCCCGACCAATAGGCGGGTTGACATGGATCAGATCTTCGTAGACAATTTCTGAAAAGCACCCATAATGAAAAGCAAAAAGCTGGACATCAAAATAACCCGTATCTACATATTCGTGAGATGGACTCTGAATATCTTCCACCACTACTCCATCACCATAATCCCAGATCCAAAAATTAGCATTATTACTAGAAAGGTCGGTAAAACTCACAATGGCATCAATACAAGTTTCCAGCGGGGTCGCCGAAAAATCGGGGATTACTTCTTCTCCAATGGCTATCGCTCCTTCAAAGAACCCCATACTACTACAGCCATCTTCATTGATGACCGTCAACTGAACATTATAAAGCCCTGTATCGATTAAGGTGTGTGTAGGATTTTCTTCGGTAGAAGTAAAAAGAAGGGTATTATTTTCATCAAAAATATTCCATTCCCAGCTATTGATGGGAACCGCCGTAGAGGAACTTTCACCCAGTGTGAATTCATGAGGAGTACAACCCCAATAATCCTGCTCGGTGAGTTGTACTGCAGTTTCAATCACCCGGATGGTGTCACTGTAAATATTAGTACACCCATTGGCATTGGTAATCCTCAATTGCACAGGAAAAATACCGTAATTATCATAGGTATGGGTTGGCCGTTGTTCGGTAGAAGTACTACCATCACCAAAATTCCACGACCACATAACGTCACTGGATGAGTTAGCAGCATAATTCACAGTATGTGGAAGCGTACATCCGGCAGGATTATTATTAAAGAAAGTAGCAGTAGGTGCCGATTCAATTAGCAGACAATCTATTAGTTGACCTTCCGATGGACAATCCTGGGTATAGCGGATGAGGGAAACGTTAAAACATCCACCCTGATCGAAAGCATACTGTGGGTTTATTTCCGTAGAAAAATTACCGTCTCCAAAATCCCATAGAACACTATCTGCCGGTTCGGTAGAATTGTCCATGAAGGAAAATAGCGTTCCCTGGCAGTTATTAGAACTAGTGTAATCAATTTCAACTGGATAGCCGACCTGAAGAATATTATTAAATACTTCAGTAGTAGCACAATTGGTATTTTGATCCATCGCAGTCACCGTGATATCATAGGTTCCAGGTTCAGAATAAACAACGGGTGGTGGAGTTGCTCCGGTAAAGGACTCACCATTACCGAAATTCCAACTATACGTAAGATTATTTGCGGGATTATTGTTGTTGTAAATAGCCGTGTATGGAATGCTACAGCTGAAGGGTTCGTCAATGGTGACGTCTATTTGGGGGTCAGGAAAAACAGTGATCAGATCACTCTGAGTAATCGTATTAGAACAATTATTTTCATCAAGAATAGTCAAACTAATGGTATAACTATCCGGCGTATTATAAGTGTTGGTGATTATTTCGTTAGGATCAGTGGTTTCGATAACTCCACTGGAACCACCAACACCCCAAATCCATTCCTCTATATCACTTCCCTCACCTACGGATTGATCCGTAAATACAATATCAAGCGGTGCACAACCAGATAGGCTAGAAACTGTAAAATCGGGAGTAGGCAACGGAAAAATTTCAATATATTCTGGCTTACACTTCGTATCGGTATTACCATCTGTATCTGTTATCGTTAAACAAATATTATAGGTACCAGGTGTTCCAAATATTCTTCCTGGATTCTGTGCTCCGGCAGGAACACCGCCCAAATCCCAAGACCATTGGTTAATGGGGTTAGTAGAGGTAGATTCATCTGTAAATGAAACTTGTAAAGAGCCGCAACCCGTGGTAACACTAGCACTGAAGTCAGCTGATATCTGCGCTGATCCCCAATTAGATAATATAAACACAAAGCAAAGCGACCAAAATATGCGTGTGTGGAGCATTTCAGTCTATAGTTAATCCCGGTTAAAAAAGTAAAATCCTTCTTGACTCTGCATAAATGCCTCAGGCATATATCTACACAGATAGTGATTTTCTCAAAAAAACTAATGGCAACTACCGTTAAAGACGGTCCCATGTATAAGATTGTAGGTAATAGCGTTCTAATAAAACTGTCGCATTCCAAACGTCAGCATATATTCCTGAATATCGATCTAGGAAAATACTATTATAAAATTGATTGGTTAGATTAAATAAGTAATGATCGAAAAATAACTTCCAGTTTCTGGCTGATATTTTTCGACCATTATTAAAGTACTCTATAAAAAATTAGTGATTGATCCAATTGTACTTCTTTCCCTCTTTTTAATATTCCGAATACAAAGCTAAGCTTTTTTTCCAGTTTTCTTAAAAAAGAAGTAAAAAAAAATCAAAAAACATTATTAAAATAATCGATATGTATAAACAATTACATTTTATCGAAACAAAGTAATATCTCCTGAATGAATAACGGTTTGTCCCGTCAATTCACAGGTAAATTCGACCATAAATATATAAACTCCTATTGGTGCCAACTTTCCTTTTACACTTCCATCCCAGCCCTGATCGTATAAATCATCGGTTTCGTATAGTATTGCACCCCAACGATTAAATATCCGAAACCGATTAATCGCCTTGATCGTCTGATTTGGGAAAAGTTGTAAATAATCATTTTCTCCATCATTATTAGGCGAAAATGCATTAGGTACTCCTATCAAATCTGCCGGACAGCTAATCAGTTCTTCAAAGCGGATGGTATCAGCAGCATGGCAGCCTGTGATCAAATCAGTTATAAGCACTTGATAAATAGTATTGGTATCTGGAAGAATAGTTGGCTGCTGACAGTCTCCACAATCTACACTGTCCGCTGGCATCCACTGATACTCGTACAGCGCACTATCCGGAATGGTTAAGGGAATCCGTATCTCTATTCCCGGAAGGTAAGGCAAAACTTCTGGTAGATAGCTCACCGGTTTTGGAGTAACCTCAATATTTACAATCGCCGTATCTGGTTCGCAGGTGGAATACTGACCAATGATCGTATAATTAGTAGTTTCTGAAGGATAAACCTGTATACTATCTAGCTGATTACCTTGTTCATCATACCAAATGAACTGATCAGCAGAGCCTTCGTAACTCAGCTCAATTGTTTCTCCTTCGCAAATCTGCAAATCTTCGGTTTCCAGCGTAGTGGCTGTGGACAAGGTAACGGCTACCGAATCAACCAGCGTACAATTTCCTTCCGTAAGGGTCAATGTATAAATTCTATTCACCGTTGGACTAACTTCGGTTTCCAAAGTATTGGCCGCAGCAACGGATTGAATCGGAGTCCAGCTTACCGTTCCCGGACCGCTACCACTTAAAGTAGTCGTCGATCCCTGACAAATTTGCTGATCTGCTCCAGCATCAATTGCATTTAAAGGAATAACTTTTATTTCGATGGTATCCAGTAATTCACAACCTGCATCTGTCAACACTCGTACCCGATAGCTGGTGGTACTATCTGGCTGTGCCACGGGATCGAAACAATAAGTACAGTCTAATCCATCCGTTACCAACCAGGTAGGATCGTTACCTACAGCAGTGTTTAACTGAACCTGGTCACCCGCACAAATAATCTGGTCTTCACCAACCAATGTCTGGTATTCATTGGAGATATCCACCTGCACGGAATCCGTGGTAGCACAACCGTGCTCATTGGTAACAGTTACTTGAAAATTAGTAGAAACCAAAGGACTTGCAATCGGATTGATACATGCATCATAACAACTCAATCCTACAGCTTCTGTTCCCCATTGATATTCGTGCAAATCATTCCCTCCACTCACTTGTAATTGTACAAAATCATTGAGACAGATACTAGTATCCTTCGTAATGGTAACAATGGGCGCTACAATTGGTCGTACATCGACCGTTACTCCTTCGGTAGCGGTACATCCCAACCTATTGGTGACGGCTAGATAATAGATGGTGGTATCTACTGGATTTACGGTTGGGGTTAAACAATTTACGCAACTTAAATCCGGATGACTTACCCATTGAAATTGATAGCCCGTGGTATCTTCGGTAATTTCGGGAACTAATTCAGCGAATTGTCCGATACAAATAGACGCTGGTTTAGCAATTGAAAATTCTGGAATTTCCAATACTTCTACCGCTCTGGTTACCGAGTCCTGACAACCAACAGCAGACATGGCAGTTAGTGTAATGTTATGAACACCTGGTTCATTAAAAATGAAAACCGGCGATTCTATATCTGTTTGATCAATATTTGAAAAATTCCAGTCCCAGTTAGTAATTGTACTACTATCTACCGTAGACATATCATGAAAATTAACCGTTAATGGAGCACAACCCACCGAGTCACTGACTTGAAATGCTACCTCCGGAATGGCTCCCACTCCGATATAATCATGTTTCATTAAAGAATCAATACAGATGCCATTACTGACAAATAATTGTACCGAATAATTACCTGGATTTAAAAATTGAACATTCGGTTCTGGTTCGATACTATTCGTAGGATCTGCGCCGTAAAAATGCCATTCCAAATCTGAAATATTATGCGTCGATGCCGTCAAATTAGTAAATTTAGTCGTTCCCTGATCATTACAAAACAGGGTACGATCGGCTTGAAAATCCAGATTCATTTCTGAAATAATTATGGGATTTCCTGCGACAATGGTCGTCTGACAATCTACTTGATCTACTAAAATAAGTTTGGGAATAAAATCTCCTCCACTTTGGTACATATAAAAAATACTATCGTACGTAACGTTTTCGGTCGTATCAAGCATCCCATTACCAAAATCCCAAATATAGGTATAAGGTGCCGCCGAACTACCCACAAAGTTGATGGTGGCCGGTACACACGCGGTATCTATATCAAAGTAAAAACTACCCGATGGTCCATTTAAGTGGATCAGGTCATTTACCAGCAAAGTATCCTGACAAAACTCGGTGGCCACGGCAATCAACTGTACGTCATACGTTCCCGGCGTGGTATAAATATGTGGAGGATCAAGTTGATTCGATGTTCCACTTTGATCACCAAATGCCCATTCGTAAATAGAACTATTTTGTGAACTATTGGTAAAATTAACGAGTAATGGCGGACAAATTCCGAAAGTCGTGTCTTGGGTAAATGCGGCTAATGGATCAGCAATGATGACGTAATCTTCGATACAAAGCGTGTTATCACACCCAATCGCATCCGTTACCGTCAAGCATATATCAAAGGTACCTTCCGATGCATAATTATGGATTGGATTTTCATCCGCTGACATTTCTCCGTCCCCAAAATCCCAGGAAAACCGTAGACCTTTCCCGGTAGAAGTATTATTGAAGTTTACTGCATGGGCACTACAACTAAGCGTATCAAGGGTAGAGAACTGAGCGATTGGTCGGTATACTTCCACCAGGCTATCCATCTTCAGGATTTTACTACACCCTAAATCATCACTGGCGGTAAGGGTTATATCGAAGTAACCTTCTTCTTCGTACAAATGAGCTGGATTGTTTATCTGATCAGCTGTCTGGCCGTCGCCAAATTCCCATTCCCACTGATTCACCGTTCCATACAGGCTCGTCGAAGCATTGGTAAATTGGGTGTTTAATGGAAAACAGCCAGCGGTCGGATCAACCGAAAAATCGGTCGTTACCTCGTTCACCCAAATCGTGTCCGTCAACATAATCGAATCCTGGCAACCATTGACGTCCGTGACTAATAGTTGAATATTAGTATAAGGTCCAGCAGTATCAAATCGAATGGTTGGTTCGGCAGCGGTCGTATCACTAATGATTCCCGTTCCACCACCACTCCAAATCCAGCTTTCGGCGAAAGCCGAACTATCGGAAAGTCCTACGGTCAGTGGTACACAACCAGTGGTCGTAGATAACTGAAATTCCGCCTGCGGCTCTGTAATCTGTACCAATCTCAGTAAAGTATCGGAACAACCCGTGGTAAAATTGAATGCAATTTGACTAACAAAATAGTCACCCGTGTTATTATAAATATAAGTTGGATTTCGTTGGGTACTGGTATCTGTTTCAAGATCAGGAACTCCAAAATCATAGATAATGGAATCCGCGCCAATACTACCATCTTCAAAATCAATGATGTAAAGTTGAGAACAAAGCCGGTTTATTGTAAAGGCTGCTTTTGGTGGCACGACTTCAACGTATTCAAACAGTGTGAACTCGGCTGGACAACTATGATGTAAGGCGGTAAGTTTAACATCCATTCTTCCAGTGTCTTTATATTCGTAAACGGGATGCTGATCCTCGGAGAATCCTCCGTCGCCAAATTCCCATTCCCAGCCGTTGGCAAAATCACTGGACTCATCGGTAAAGGTAACTATGGAATTTATACAAGAAACCAGTGGTTCTGCCGAAAAACTTACTTCTGGTGGCATTCCAGCGGCAGCTCCTTCTTCCATAATGGTGGTATCCCGACATCCCATTCCGTCTTTGATAATCAATTGGACAGCGTACTGCCCCGTATCCACCAGCGTAAAAACTGGAACACTATCGGTCGAACTAAAAGTAATCGGTGGTGCAGATGCATCATGGTAAACCGTCCATTCCCACTCAGTAATCGCGTTAAAGGTCTGACTGGATTCTCTAAGTGTAAAAGTCAATGGAGTACAACCCATTGGTTCTTCTCCTGCGATAATTGCTTTTGCCGGAAGAATCTGGATGGTATCATTCGAGGTTTGAATACAACCAGAACTATTAGTGGCAGTTAGTGTAATCACGTAGACACCAATACTGTCATAAGTATGCTGTGGCGTAGCCAGACTGCTATTGTTTCCGTCTCCAAAGTCCCAATCAAAAGTAGTTCCGTTCACCACCGCATCAGAAAAAAATCCTGCCGTGTGCGGAACGGTGCATCCCATTGGATTATCATTGGTAATAGAGACTGGATTGACATCCAAAACGGTAATACATTGCTCGCTCACTTTCACCCCCGGACATCCATTAACCGTTCTTGTCAAAATCACATAAAAGCAACCCATACTATCATATTGATGGGTCGGACTAGCCGCAATACTACTTTGCCCATCCCCAAAATCCCAGAATACATTCGATGCTGCATCTGGAGAAATATCTGTAAAACTAACAGAACCACCTTTACAAATGGTATCCTTACTTTGCGTAAAATCAGTTGGATAACTAAGTTGAATATAACTCGGTCGTAAGAGGGTATCTCGACAACCAGTAACATTGTCGGTCCCAAAGAGTTTGATATCGTATTGTCCTTGATTATTATAAGTGACCCCCGGTGGACTTGTCCCATTGAAAGATTGGCCATTGCCGAAATCCCACTGAAACGTCATATCGGTATTTGGTGAACTATTTAAAAAATTAACCGTATGAGGTGAGTTACAAGAAAAGGGTTGATCAGCCACAAAGTCCACTACTGGATTCTCGTTTACCCGTAAAAAACTTTCTTTTGTGATGGTATTGGTACATCCATTATCATCTTTTACGGTAAGGCTGATGGTATAATCATCAATAATATCATAGGTGTTTTCAATACTCGACATACTTCCGTCATTCGTGATTACTCCGGCCTGTCCACCAACTCCCCATATCCATTCTTCGATATTGCCATCCTGAGAGGTAGATAAATCAGTAAAAGTAACTTGAAAAGGGATACATCCGTCGGGATTAGGGATGCTAAAGTCAGGTTCCGGAAGGTGGAACACCTTAATAAAATCTGCTTTACAGTTGGTATTGGTCTGGCCATCGGTATCCGTAACCGTCAGACATATTTCATAACTACCAGGAGAACCAAAAATTCTACCCGGATTTTGAGTCGAAGAGGTAACTCCCCCCAGATTCCAGCTATATTCGGCAATATTTCCCGTAGACTGATCCTGAAAAGAAACTTGTAGAGATCCACAGCCCGATTGTACGTTTGCGGTAAAATCTGCGCCTGGCTGTGCAATAGTCAGGAAACCCGACAACATTAACACCACCACCAGTATATTCTTTAGTATGTTCATACAAATATTTTATCAGCATACAAAATACAATTATTGTATTTTATAGGTCTGATTTGTAGAGTGCTGTTAAATTAGGATTACAATGGGTAAATTTTCAAGCATATATGATCCAATGGATGATATAAACGCTAATGGTAGTCATGTGTTGATAGGAATAATTCAAATATAATGCCGTCCTTAACGGATATACATTAACCGATAGATAGGGGTGAGAATAGTTAATGAATTTACAAAAAAAGCCAAAGGCCGGAAAATCCGACCTTTGGAATATATATTGGGTTTATAATCTGAGAGCTGTCTGGAAAAAATGTAATAATTTGATAAGTAGATTTTATTCTATACTATTTTTTAGCGAAGTACCGTAATATCACCAGATTTAACCATCGTATTATTTAATACCGGACATTCTGCCTCGATCATATAAATATATACGCCATTCGGGACCAATTCTCCATTAGCTGTTCCATCCCAGGTCTCCCCGGCGTTGGAGCCTTGATAAATTATTGCGCCCCAGCGATTAAAAATTCTGATACTAGTAATTGCGGGTAAGGCTGGATTGAGGAAAATTTCCAACATGTCATTTTGACCATCATTATTAGGAGAAAAGGCACTAGGAACCTGAATTAACTCATCAGGACACTGATTTAATAAATTCAAAGTGGTCTTGAATTCTTTAGTGCAGTTCGTGTTAGTATTAGTTACACGTAGTTGGTATTCTGTTCCACTTTCGGGATTTGGGATTGATAAATCGGGACAGGTTGTGCATTCCAACGCTGCGTTAGACATCCATTCGTACTCGTAGCTATTACGATCTTCGCCTTTTGCCACTGGTTTAATGATAACTTCCTGGCCAGGAAAAAATGCGTAATTGGATGGCAGCTCTAATTTAGGAGCTTCATCTACCTCAACGGTCAGCCATGCGGTATCCGCCGCACAGGAAGCTAGTCGACCGATTACCATATATTCAGTAGTTTCAACTGGATATACTATCGGGCTAGAAGAATCCGTGAGATCCATCCGATCCGTTTTAATCCATTCATATTCGGAGGCATCCCCCTGAATGGTAAGCTGGATAGAATCACCTTCACAAATCAGTATATCCTCGGTAGTAATCTCTATTTTCTCTCTCACCGATATTGTTACCGAATCAGTCAGAACGCAATCACCATTTTTAAGTTCTAGCTCATAAATTGTAGTAGCAACTGGAAATGCCTCCGGATCTAGAATTGCCGCATCATCCAATGTATTCGCTGGATTCCAACGGACTGTTCCACTACCCTGCCCCGCTAATGTAACTCCATCGCCCAGACAGATCGTTTGATCTGCTCCAGCATCCATATCTTCCGTACTAAAAGTGGTAACTGTTACCGTATCCTGAATAGTACATCCCTGATCGGTTAGTACTTCCACTATATAATTCGTCGTTTCTGATGGAAAGGCAATCGGATTTGGACAGTACGTACAGCTCAAATCATTGTTCACCAACCATGTTGGATTTCTACCCGTCGTAATATTTAACTGTACGGTATCGCCCGCACACACCGTACGATCCTCACCCGCAAAAACTTGGGATTGATCAACGATATCCACCTGAATCGATTCCGAGGCGGTACACCCATGAATCGTAGTCACCGTAACGGTATAAGTACTATTGGCTAACGGCTGTGCAATCGGATTCTGACAATCTTCATAACAAGATAATCCCGAAACACTGGTATCCCAACTATAATTGAATACTTCCGTTCCACCACCCACGTTTATCTGCACAATTTCATTCAAGCATATTGAAGTATCTGCCGACAAATCAACCATTGGCACCGGAAATGGTTTTACCATCACTTTTACTTCACTAGTAGAGGTACAACCTTCCGGAGTTCGTACTACAAAAGTATACGTGGTTGTATCCGAGGGTGTAGCTATGGGATCCATACAAGCTACACAACTCAATGAAGTAGCAGGACTCCAATAATACTCCAATCCAGTAGTATCACCATAAACCAAACCTTCCAGAACCGTAGGCTCACCGATACAAATCGTGCGATCATCGCCCGCACTAATGTCGGTTACGGCCAGTAAGCTGATAGTTTCAGAGCTAGTAGCTGTACAACCGTCTGCAGTAGTAATCGTCAGAGTAGCGGTATAACTATTCGCAATTTCATTGGTGTAGATATGGGTCGGACTCGCAATATCGGCGACCTTTCCATCTCCAAAATCCCATTCCCAGGTAGCAATACTACTATTGGCAACAGAACTATTATCTGTAAAATTAACGGTAAGTGGTGTACAACCTGTTGCCGCTGAAACTGTAAAATTTATGTCAGGAGCATCTCCCAACTTGATATAATCCGGGACCAGCAAAGTATCCGTACATCCTCCGTTGTCAATGACCATTCTCACATCAAAAGAACCAGCGGTGTTATAGGTTACTTGTGGTTCAAATTCATCACTCGTAGCGGGACTACCACCTTCAAAAAGCCATTCTACCGACTGGATCGGAGTAGCACTTGAAGAGAGATTAATAAAATTCACCGTCTCGCCTGGGTTACATAAAACGGTCTGAGTTGCTTCGAAAGCTGGCGTACTTGACGCTACCACGATTGGCCCAGCAGGCGGCAAAGTTCGGAAACATCCTGTATTATTTAAAAAACTCAAAGTAGGATAATACGTTCCTGGCTCCGTATAGGTAAAAGATACCTGATCATTGTCGGCACTGATTTGGGTGGTATCTAAATCCCCCAAACCAAAATCCCAAATGTACATATAATTTGCTACAGAACTAGCTGTAAAAGTAATTACTGCTGGAGCACAAGAGGTATCGATATCAAATTGATATTCTCCTTCCGGTCCATCCAAAATAATCAAATCCTGGGTCATCAAACTATCTTGACAAGCTTCCGTTCGAAAGGCTCTCAGCGTTACATTATAAACTCCTGGAATTGTATAAATATGTGATGGATCATCTAAATTCGATAGTCCACTATTGTCTCCGTAATCCCAAGTGTAAGAACTTGTATTAAGTGATTCATTGGTGAAATTGACGGGAAGCGGCGGGCAACTGGCAAAAGTTGAATCAACCGAAAATCCAGCCACCGGATCAGCAATATCAACTGAATTTTCCCGACAAATGGTACTGACACAATCAAACTTATCCGTAACGGTCAAACAAACCGTGTATACTCCCTCAGTTGTATATAGATGGGTTGGATTTTTTTCTACCGATGTTTCACCGTCTCCAAAATCCCAAAGGTGATTTAAAGCTACGCCCTGTGAACTATTGGCAAAAGTTATTTCTGCCCAGGTACAGCCTAGACTATCCGCTGTAAAGTTAGCTACCGGATCGGTCACTTCAACGGCGCCCACTATATTTTTCGTTTTTTGACAACCCCAATTATCCGTGACGACCAGTTTTACATTATGTAAACCGGCTTCGGTAAAAGTAAAAGTCGGATTAGGATCGGTGGAAGTTCCTAGGTTGGCCCCAAAAGTCCATTCCCAGGATTCGATTGTTCCAAATTCACTAGAGGCATCTTCGGAAAAATTAACAGTCAATGGTGAACAACCTCCGGTGATATCCAAGCTAAAATCGGAGACCGCACGACCTACCGAAATAGTTTCTGTAGATAAAATGGTATCGCGACAATCGTTTACATCCGTGATGATTAATTGTACATCCGAATAAGTTCCAAAAGTATTATAAATAATCGAAGGCTGCTGGGCAGCAGGGTTTGCAATGGTCGCTCCGGGAGCACTCCATTCCCACGCAACTGCATCCTGAGAGTTTTCTTCAATCAATAAAGTGTATGGTGCACAACCTTTCGTTTCTGTTATTGAAAAGTTAGCAGCAGGATCCGTAATTTCAATTTTTCTTGTAGTGGTATGTGAACACTGAGTAACAGAATTAAATACGGTCATGGTCACTATGTAAGTTCCAGTTTCAGCGTAGATATATTCTGGATTGGTTTCGCTAGAAACATCGGTGTCGGTGCCTTCTACGCCAAAATCCCAGAGTGCTTGATCTGCATCAATTGAATTATTTTTAAATTTTCTTCGGTATGGTTCTTCACAAAAATTAATTGCTTGAAATTTTGCAACAGGAGCCTTCACAAAAATATAGTCATCCAGGGTCAGGGTATTGACACATCCATTATGTGTACCGACCAAACTAATGTCATAATATCCGGTATCCGGATAACTCAAAGTTGGATTTTGTTCGGTAGAATTTTCTCCATTCCCAAAATCCCAAAACCACTCTTCGATGTTGGGAGAGGACGCGTCTGTAAAATTAATATCGAACTCAATACAAGTTTCGACCAGATCGGCAGAAAAGTTGATTACGGGTGGGGTTCCTACTTCGATGGACTGCGAAAATATAGCCGTATCCTGGCAACCAAGCGTATTGGTAACTATTAAAATTACATCGTAGATACCTGTATCAATGACGCTAAAAGTTGGCGCTTCATCTGTAGAAGAATAACTATTACTTGCGGATTTCACTTCCCAATCCCAGGAGGTGATATCCGTTACAGAAATAGAAGATTCGGTTAGTGCTACCTCTAATGGTGCACAACCAGAAATATCGGTATCATCCAGGATCGCTTTTAATTCCGTTAGATTGATGGTATTTACAGTAGCAGAATTCGTACAACCATAGACATTGGTAACTGTCAGTGTTACTGGAAATTCACCAAAAGATTCAAAAGAATACGTTGGATTCTGTTCGTCGGAAGTGTTTCCATCTCCAAAATCCCAGCTCCAGGCCACAGCACTGGAAGAGATTGCAGAGAAGTTTACTACGTGCGGCAAGACACAACCGATATTATTATCATTCGCATACCATACATCTGGCTGTGGATCAACTTTGATACATTCTGAAGCAAAAACAACCGATGGACAACCCTGCGCCGTACGGGAAAGTTTAACGGTGTAACACCCTGGCACTTCATAAGTATGAATAGGGTTGGCAGCGTTAGAGATATTTCCATCTCCAAAATCCCACTCTATTTCTGTAGCGGTTTCTGGTGAAGTATCCGTAAAATTTACGGTAAGATCTTCACAACCTCCCTGAACAGAACTAGTAAACGCGGCATAAGCTCCTACTTGGACGTAATCTGATAGAATCAAGGTATCCGCACATTGAGAACCAACATTGGCAGCGATCACCGTTACGGTATAAAAACCAGGATCATTATAAGTAACTGCGGGAGGATTATCTCCTTGAAAGGTATTTCCATTACCAAAATCCCAAGTAAGCGTTACATTTGGATCAGGATTATTATTGATGAAGTTTGCAGTATGTGGTGCATCGCAACCGACCAGATTATCTCCGCTGACATCCGCCACGGGAGCCGGAGATACACTAATAAAATCTGTTTTGGTAATTGTATTGGTACAGCCATTAGCATCAATAACTGTCAGGTTGACACCATAATTATCGGTAATATCATAAGTACAAGAAGGACCTTCTGAGTTAGTATTGGAAACAGTTCCGCACGAACCTCCCAATCCCCATAACCAATCGGTGATTGGCGCATCGGCCGCCTGAGAAGCATCGGCAAACGTAACCTCTAAAGGTACACAGCCTTGAGGCTGAGCAGCCGTAAAATCAGGAGTTGGTAAGGAAAAAACCGTGATAAAATCATCTTTACAGATGTCTCCTGTATTTCCGGCATCATCTGTTACCTTCAGACAAATAGAATAGGTTCCTGGAGTTCCAAAAATTCGATTGGGGTTTTGTTGACTGGCATTTAAGTCACCAGACCATTCCCATGAGACGATCGCACCGGCACTACTTGAAGAGGCATCCGTAAAAGAAGCTTGCAAAGAACCGCAACCAGTGGTGTTGTTGACGGTAAAATCAGCGATGACCTGCGTGTTAGCTATTTGAATAAAAAATAACAAAAATAACGCGGTGTAGATGTTTCTTAGTGGCATTCAAAATTACTTTAAAGGGTTTCTTTAAACAGAGCATTAAAATCTTATATCTGTCGAACAGGTATAACTCAATTAAGCCACGGGATTATATATCAGGTAGAGGGGTAATTGCAGGTTAATATGTCATGATATGGAATAAGATAATATGTCTAAAACAATATTCATTCCAAAACATATCGGTACTACCCGATGCAATTACTATTGATCCACACAAAAGCGTCAATTCGTTTTTTACAAGAGAGATTTTGTAAAAGTATTTTTCAAAATTAAGTCCATAAAAACCAGAACCAGAGAAATCTACAATAGAAATAGATTAACGGAGAGAACAGTTTTTTTGTTTGGGTTAAAGTTAACTTTACAATAAAAAAATCATATTTTATAAATATATGATAAGTCTATCTATTTTTTTCCTTGAAAAAATTTTATATTGGGAATATAATTTAACATATCGGCAAGTTAAGACATTGTTTAACAATATCATAATAAATACCAAAAAATAATTATACATAATTTAAAACTAGGGAATACACGGATTAGAAAAAACAAGAAGTAAGGGTTTACCCTAGTTCTAAGTTAATCTTTCAATTTGGGCTATTTTACTTGTATTGCTACCAATTCTACCCTTCTTTCCCGGGCAGCAGCTGGTATATAAATTGAATTTTGACGATCCTGAAGTAGATCGCTAACAGAAGCTGGAGCCCTGGTTTCTCCAAAGGATCTTTCTATAATATTCAGTTGACCCCGATTTAGATATGGGATAAGGATTCCATTTTGATACTTCTGAAAGAAGTTAATAACCGCGGCAGTTCTTCTCTTCCCCAGCGCTAAATTATAACCAGACTGAGCACGTGGACTGGTAAAGCCCTGTACGGTTAAAGTTATTTTTTTCCCGTTCTGCAATTGTTCCTTCATCCCCTTTAAAAATTTCAGAAAAACAGTATAACCATTTTCTAAATCCTGCTCAAAAAATTTCCGTACTCCCTCCTTTTCTTCTTCTGATACGGCATTTAAATATTCTTCCCGACGCTGAACATAATCATCGTAGGTTGTCTGGTAGTTAGTCGTTGTGGTTTCCAAAAAGCTATGGGCATCCGGTTGATCATTGTGAAAATACAACGGTAAAGGCAAAACCGATTTTAGTTCTTCAACGGTGGTATTTACAGGAGGTAGAGTGACCACTTCCGGTGGTTTAACAGATGGCGTTGTTGGAATGCCTGGAGTTACTCGCTTTTCGGGAACTGAAATCACGGGGGGAACAACTACCACCGGAATCGTGTCCACTATCGTTGGCACTACGGATGGAATAATTACCAAATTGGTCGTATCTGTCTTTGGCACCTCGGGAACCGTTGGGAGTGGTGGATTTATTTTTACCATAAAAATATCATTACAGCAAGCTTTATTTTTTTCTTCCAAATAATAAGATCCCGAACGGTTGGAAGATATATATGCCTGGGTGGAATCGGCATTTAAGGTGAAGTAGATATCATTGTAGCTGCTATTTAATGGGTATCCGGTATGGTTGGGAGTTTCCCAGGTAGCTCCATTGTGTTTGGTTTGATAAATATCATGTCCGCCCAAACTCTGATAACCCGTCGAGCTAAAAAACAAACTCTGAGATTTTTGGTGATAAAATGGCGTGATCTCATCTTTCTCCGTATTGATTATCGTAAGGTTGACCGGAGGTCCAAATCCATTTTTAGTAATTTCCACCTGATAGAGATCCATTCCTCCTTTCCCATCAGGTCGATCAGAAGAAAAATATAATACCGATTTCTGAGTAGCCGGATCAATACCCCAGGCTGGTTGCGTAGCGGTAAATCCATTCTGATTAATGGGTGCGGGTAATTTTTGGGCACTGCCCCAGCGCTTACGCTGGTCCAAATCCCGATAATAAATTTGACAGCGAATATTTACTGCGTCAGTATATTCACAAAGGGTATAATAAATCCGCCGGCCGTCAGGAGTAAGACTGGTATGTGCTGTTAGTTTATCTGTTTCGTTGAATTTACGAGTAAGTGGGCGTCCTTTGGCCGTTCCCGTTTGCATCAGCACTTTAGTCGTACGTCGTCTTGGGATGGTTTGATCGCGGGGCATTTGATAACGGTAGGAGGAGTAGAATAAGGTATCTCCCTGTCGGATGGCCCCAAATTCTGAATACGGCGTATTTACTTTTTTGTCCAAATGGGTCACTTCGAGATCATGTGGTTGATTGACCATTGATAGTGCCCACTCACAAGCCTGCCGGGCAGTAAGTGCTTTGTCTTTATAGCGTTGATTCGAGGTATTTTTAAGGTAATCATTGAATCCATTGATGGCTTTTTGGTACTGTCCCATACTTTGGTAGACGGTAGATAACCAAAATTTGGTCAATGGAAAACGATCCGCCTTTTTATCATTCAATACCATCTGATACTGTTGAATCGCCAGGTCATAGGCAAAAAACCGGCGGGCAGCTTCCCCGTATTGATAGCGGATAGCCGTTTCCGAACCGGGAAATTCAAGTGCCTCTTCGAAATAATTCATTGCACTGAAAAAATCGTTTTTGCTCATTGCTTCTTTTCCAGCTCGAATGAAAGCCGCTTTTGTCTGGGCAGCGGCCCCAGCCAACAACGATGTAAACAGCATAAAGAAGAATAATTTTTTCATGGAAGAATTTTCCGTTTCTGTCATTTTTGACAAAAACTTAAAAGATAGGACAAGATTTAGAAGCCTTTAACGGTTTTACTTTGGTAATTCGGTATTGAAGAGCCAGTTCTGGTCCTCCCCGTCCATTCGTGGCCAACTCGAAATTAGATTGATTGAAGTCATAACTGAATCCCAACAGCCAAGCATTGTAAGCCACGGCGATATTGGGGATGAGTGCATCTCTGGCACCTACCAAACGATAGCTGACGCCAAACCGGAGTCCTAATTCTCGGCCCCTCGTATCCGTAAGTTGATATCTTACCCCAGTGCCGATGACTGATTCAGTATAGGTGTTTTGTTTTTGAAAATAGCCATTAAATTCCAAAGCAGCGACAGCATTGATAGCAAAACCAATATTTCCATAAAGAGAATAACGACGTGGGAGGACAGTTTTGGTTTGCGAATAAAAACCCACTTCCGGCTGAGTTAGATGAAATATTCCTAGTCCTATATCTCCCCAGTATTTTTGGTCTTCTTCCTGTAAATGCCAGTTGACACCAACCCCAAAATCAAGATATTGAACACTGGTTTGGTCCAGATTTTCGCGAGTGGGAGCCGATCCAACAAATAAATCTCCATTGAATTGATTTCCAAAAGTCAATTGACTCAGATCAACCCTTCGCTGACCAGCACCGATCAAGATTCCGGCCGTAATTAATTGCTGTTCGGTTAGTTTTTGGGTGTAACTGGCCGTGGCACTGATATTTGAATAAGTTAGATTTCCGTTGCCGGCTATATCATGATTAAAAACTATTCCACCAGAAAAGAAACCATTAGGAAAACTGAGCTGGGCAATTTTACCATCCACAACTCCAGAGAAGGTCAGGTAATCAACGGGGACAGATTTCCACTGTCGTCTATAATTGGCAGAAAAACGGATATCTTCTTTAAAAACACCAGTGAGCGCAGGATTGAGCTGTAGAGGAGCGTAGTAAAATTGAGAAAAATGCAAATCCTGTCCATTTAACCCATAAGCAGTTAAAAGCACTAACATTAAAACAATATTATTTAAGTAAAACCTTATTTTCAATTATTTAGATTTTATCCACTGAATAAAAGTATTTAACGCTAACTGTAGTTTAGAGTTACAGCTAACAAAATAACATGCTTTTATTCAAATTTACGATAATTTTCCATCTTACTGGACGAAACCAAAGTTTAAACGACCCTAAATGTTTCTCTAATGACCTCTTTCAAAGCTATGAAATTATTATTCCTAAGAAAAGGGGCTTATCTTGTGGAAAAAAAATGATTAAAGTTGGAATTACCGGTGGAATTGGGAGCGGAAAAACGACGGTCTGTCGCATTTTTGAAACGCTGAATATTCCAGTATACTACGCAGATGATCGGGCTAAATGGCTGATGCAACACGATCCTGATTTGAAAAAAAATATTACGAATCTTTTGGGAAAAGCGGCTTATTTGCCAGATGGCAAGCTAAACAGAAGGTTTATTGGCGAACAGGTTTTCAATGATAAAAATTTATTGACGCAAATGAATAAACTGGTACATCCAGCGGTATTTTTGGATGGTGAGAAATGGTTTAAAAAACAAAATAATTTATACGCAATTAAAGAAGCTGCTTTGTTTTATGAGACGGGTAGTTATGCTCAGATGGATCAGATGATCGTGGTGACCGCAAATCGGGAGGAGCGAATTCGTCGGGTGATGGAGCGGGATGGATTGACCAAAGAAGCGGTGGAAGCTCGTATGAATAAGCAATTACCAGAAGAAGAAAAGATAGAGAAAGCAGATTTTGTGATTTACAATGATGGAAAGGAATTGTTGATTCCTAGGGTTCTGGAGATAGATCGGTTGATACGCGGATGTGTGGTTTAGTAGATTGGTGGATTGGTGGATTGGTGGATTGGTGGATTGGTGGATTGGTGGATTTTGCATATCAGCGAGCCAAATTGTGTGGAACGTCTTTAGTTTCCTAATTTAATTAGACCTTTTTTTGTTTGGATCCAGGCATGGAGTTGAGGATGAGCACTATATTTTATTTCATAGGGAATTCCTAATACATGCCAGTATTTTTGGATTAAATCCGGTTGCGGATGCGTACCAAATATTTTTTTTAAACTTCCTGCCAGCGGTAATGATTCCGAAGGGTGTAGACTATTTCCCCAATTAATAAAAAAAGGAAGGAGGCCGCCAAAACTCTCCACCGCAGGAAAGGTAGCTTCCCAACTAACAGGAGTTCTATCTGTTTGAGTACGACTACCAGGACGTATATCACCTATGGGAATTTGGTGTTCTTTTGCTTTTGCCACGATCGCCTCCAATTGATCAGTTTGCGCAACCCAACGAGAAAGACGAGGAGTGGATACGTTTTCAATAGTAATCCAAAGTTTATTTTTATCAAAATTTTGTTT
>Ga0114957_1001695_pt1 | contig 23054 bp, 15 predicted proteins | sample BantaG_FD_87175 | JGI IMG/M metagenome (GOLD analysis project Ga0114957, IMG submission 87175) | Marine algal microbial communities from Bantry Bay, Ireland - BantryBay_4 metaG | ecosystem: Host-associated > Algae > Red algae > Unclassified | place: Bantry Bay, Ireland | collected 2014-11-21 | reverse complement strand
TTGTGCTTCGATTGTTAGACAAGCCCAGTCAATTTGGTAAAAAGGTATTAATCCAGAGTCTTTAATCATTTCGATACCATTTGCCGTCTTTTTGTAATCTACGAAAACAAAATATAGTTCATTTCCATCCTTTTCTAGCCATTTAATCAGTCTCTTTGCTGATATTATATTTGGTGAATAATTTATTTTATCAACATTATTACTCTTGACATTTACTGGTTTTTGAATGTTATCTTCAAGTAAAAAATCTCCAATAGATTTTCTTGTTCCTTTCGCAGTTGCTCCATGTCTCTTCGCTAATTCTATCTCTATCGCTCTATAATCATCCATATTTTAGTTTTTAATCATTCAGAGGTATGACCGCCTAACGGCTCATAATCAAAAGCCTACTCCTTGGGGAATCGTCATTTGTTTTATCAACATTCCTTATATAAATGACTCCCTCCTTTCCCTTCAATCCTCACCTCACTCCCGTCACATTCCTCCACATACCCAACCACCTGTGCATCAATACCAAAACTTTTCGAATGCGCAATGATCGCCGCCGCTTCTGACTCCGGCAAATATATTTCTAACCGATGTCCCATATTAAATACCTGATACATCTCTTTCCACGAAGTACCAGACTCACGTTGTATCAACTCAAATAAATAAGGAACAGGTAAAAGGTTGTTTTTTACAACCCGTTTGTTTTGTATAAATTTTTGCACCTTCGTTTGCGCGCCTCCGCTACAATGAATAATGCCGTGGATTTTTTGTCGGTGCGTCTCAAGGATCGCTTTAAGTACAGGCATATAAGTACGGGTAGGTGATAGTATTAATTTCCCTATGGTCAATCCAGAAACACCCGGAATCACCCCATCGGGAATCACATCTGTCAGTTTTTTGCTACCGATATATACTACTTCATCCGGCAGATTGGGATCGAAGCTTTCTGGATACTGAGTCGCGTATGCTTTTTCCAAAACATCATGCCGCGCCGAAGTCAATCCGTTGCTGCCCATTCCGCCATTATAAGTATCCTCGTAAGTCGCCTGTCCGTAACTGGCCAATCCGACAATCACATCTCCCGGCTGAATATCGTTGGTAATTACCTCGGATCTTTTCATTCTGGCAAAGGTCGTATATCCTACATCAAGGGTACGCACCACATCGCCTACATCCGCCGTTTCGCCACCAGCTAATTTCACCGTAACTCCATGTTTTTCAAGCATTTCTAGAAAATCATTGGCGCCGTTAATCAGTTCTGCAATAACATTGCCGGAAATCAACACTTTATTACGACCGATAGTCGAAGATAAGACAATATTTTCAGTACAGCCCACACAGGCCATATCGTCCAGGTTCATCACCAAAGCGTCCTGAGCAATGCCCTTCCAAACCGAGTTATCACCCGTTTCTTTCCAATAAAGATAAGCTAAACTGGTTTTTGTACCAGCAGTATCGGCATGCATCAGATTACAAAATGCGGAGTCACCTGCGACCAGGTCAGGTAGAATTTTACAGAAGGCGTTAGGATACAGACCTTTATCCAGATGTTTAATGGCCTGATGTACCTCGTCTTTGGTGGCAGATACGCCACGTAAATCGTATTTATATTTTGACATACGGGGGAATAATCGGGTTATGTTTATGTATGTCTGCAAAGTTACGATCTTTTACGGAAGTCCGATAAGATTATCAATTTTTCACTATCTTGCCGCCAAATTTTGTGACCACTAACAGATGCCGAGTCAAAATACGGTGAAGTTGTTTAAAAAAAGCAGCTATTCCTTAAACAACATCTATGAATAACATTCTAAATCAACAACTTATTACCGCTCGTACGCAAATGGATCAGATTGTGGGAGAACTCCACGCCATGACCATTGATATCGGACATAAAGAAATGACGCAGACCGTTGGCGACCTTCGCAATCGGATAAACGAGCCGTTTATGTTTGTTATTGTAGGAGAAGTGAAGGCGGGAAAAAGTAGTTTTATCAATGCGTTATTGGAAACAGATCGCGAAATTTGTAAAGTGGCAGCCTCCCCGATGACGGATACGATCCAGCAGATTACCTATGGTGAAAAAGAGGAGGTCATTGATATCAATCCTTATTTAAAGAAAATCCTTCAACCTGTAGAGATTTTACGGGAAATTGCCATCGTAGATACACCCGGTACCAACACAATTGTGGATCACCACCAGGAAATTACAGAACGGTTTATTCCTGCTTCTGATCTGATCGTTTTTGTTTTTGAATCAAAAAACCCTTATCGACAATCGGCTTGGGAGTTTTTTGATTTTATTCATAAAGACTGGCAAAAAAAGATCATCTTTATTTTACAACAAAAGGATTTGATGGAACCCGATGATTTGGTGACGAACCTAGGCGGCGTCAAAGAATATGCGGAGAAAAAAGGCATTCTTAATCCCACCGTATTTGCCGTCTCTGCCAAGCAGGAGCAAGCCGGAGAAAAAGAGATCAGTGGCTTCCTACCCGTTCGGGAATATATCTCGAATCACATCACCGGAGGCAAAGCACCTGTTTTGAAATTACAAAATAATATCAAGACCTCGCTCAACATCAATAATCGAATACACACCGGACTAGATACGCGAAAAAAACAATACGATGCAGATATTGAATTCCGCCACGACATCCGCTTTACCCTCGATGAGCAGGAAAGTAAATCAAAAGGACAAGTAGATATTTTGGTGGAAAATTTGGTCGCAACGTATGATCGAATTACAGGACGTTATGAAACGGAGTTGGAAGGTGGACTTGGGTTTTTCTCCCTAATCAAGCGATCCTTTAGTAGTATGTTTACCAAAAATTCCTCCGCGAAAGAATGGCTCGACGGGCTGGCGGGAAACCTGGAAAAAGATTTGAATATAGAATTGCGAGACAAACTCAATGAAGGGGTCATAGATATTGCGGATAGTATTCAGAATATGGCGAAAATGATTGATTTAAAAATCAAAAGTAGTCATACGATTTTAAAAAACGATCACGAATTGTTTAGCGACATTGCAGAAAGGCGTTCCAACATCCTAAAAGAATTACAGGAAACCTTTGCACGGTTTATGAGCCGCTCCGAAAACTTTGCGGATGAAACCATGTTGAGTGAGCATACCGATATTTCACCTAACCTAGCGAAAGGTTCTGGTATTGCCGTGATTGGAGTCATCCTTACCGCCGTCACCAATGGAGCTGTTTTTGACATCACGGGTGGTATCCTGACAACCATCGGCCTCCTCTTTGCAGGCGTGTCTATCGGCATGAAACGACGTAAAATATTGCAGGGTTTTAAGGCGGAAATTTCCAAAGGACGGGTACAGCTAGAGGAAGAAGTAGAATTGAAATTGAAAGATTATATTGCCAATATCAAAGAAAAAATCGATACTAATTTTAATCGTTTTGATACCTTATTACAAGAAGAAAAAGTAGAGCTGGAACGAATGGTGCAGCAGCAACAATCAATTGAAGACCGGTTGAAGAAAATGGAAGTAGCGTTGGAGGAGGTAGTCGGATAAAGAAAATTGAATTGTGTTTTAAATGGTAATAAAACAACAAACCTTTCAAAAAATAATAAATTTAATGTGACAATACTGGGAGTTTGGTATAATATTATCTATATTTGTATTATCTAATTTGGTCCTTTGCTACTCGATTGTCTTAATTGAGTATTTCGCTGGCGTTCTGTCAGTTTGAAAATGTATTCCTTTTATTTTTTAGTAAAAATAGTTCGCCTAGCATCTGCGTTTATTTAATCGCCATTCTTAGGAGAGCGTATCCTTTTGTCTTTTAAAAATGGAAATAAAGACGGAGGTGAAGTGGCTAAAGGTCGTGAGGAATTAACGATACCTTTTATTTTATTCATGTATTTATAAGCAAGATGACTTATTTAAATTCAGATCAAACATTTAAGCTATAAATTATGAAATTTATTACCTCCCTCTTTCTTATCTTATACTTACCAATAATCATCTGTGGACAACCTGCGGAAGTTAACCTTGAGATTGATTCGCTCAACTGGGAAATCGTACCGTTTCCGGAAGTAGCCAAAGGAGCGCATATTTTTGCGGAACATAATGGAAGGTTATGGGTTAGTGATGGCGAGCTTTATTTCTCTGATGATGAAGGAGTTACGTGGGAGAAAAAGCCGGAGTTTAATAATGTGATAAATATATTTGAAGGAGATTTTGGATTAGTGGTCGTCGGTCGATACACCGTACCCTCTACACTTTACTCCTCTGACTATTTAAGTTTTTCTATTTCTCAAGATAACGGAGACACCTTTTTTCCGGGAGAACGATTGATTGCTTCCTCTGCTAGTATGCATGGAGGAATTAGCCTCCTAGAACTATCTCAGGCCAGCGATTCCTTGTTGTTATACCATGCATTAGTAGCTGGAAATTTAGGATGTTATTACGTCATCCGATCCTCAAGAAATGGAGGAGCATCATGGGAAGAACAGCAGGCAATGATTGGGTCTCCATTCTCGGGATATCGCGCTTTTCATATCCATCAGGACAAGCTACTAGCTCTTAAATTGCTACCCAATAGTCAGTTTTGGGAATTGACTATCAACAGTTTTCAAGCAGACACCACTAGTGCTATAACAGCGTATTTTCAGTTGCCTACAGGATATGATTTTAATCCTTCCAATTATCGTTTTTTTGTTAGGAATGGTAAAATGTTCATTCTCTTTTCTGATGGCAAAATGATCTGTGGAAACTATCTGGAAAATGACTGGATCAGTTTAGATTATCCTTTTTCAGACCTTGGTGTTCAGGGAATAAGTTTTGCTGAAGATGTTTTTCAGGTCAACACGCCAGGCCAACTCTGGGAGGTCCGCCTGAACGACCTGAGTCATGCCTCACTAGTTTTCGAATCTGAAGTGGAGGGGAGGTTATCCTTCAAAAAAACGGAAAATTTTAATTTTGTATCCGACCCTTATGGTATTTATTTAAAAGAAGAAACTGCTTCGACTTATACCTTTAGCGGTGAAGGGATCAACTATGAAGTAAGTGAAGTAAAAAATGCTGGCGAGGTTATATGGGGCAAGTTCGGCGAATGGTTTCGTTCTGTAGATTATGGTGAAAACTGGAGCAGGGCAAATGATACTCCTTTGAACGACGGAACAATCCTTAGTGATTTTGAAAATATTTTTTATCTACAAAATGACACCCTCTTATATCGCTCGCTTGACAATGGCCTTAGTTGGGATACGGTCAATATTTTGCTTGGCGAAAATATTTTTTTAGAAACAGCGGATGAACTCTTTGTATATAATGATGAATTTCTGTTTAGCTCAACCGATGGGATTAATTTTGAGGAAAAAAATCATCCTGGGGTAGGCAAAGGAACGCTGGTTCTTCATGGTAATAAATACTTCTATTTCACAGCTGACAATCGTTACCGCTCAGTTGACAATGGAAATACATGGATAGCGGCCGGATCAGCGGAGGATAATCCCGATGGGAATTATTTCAGCATTGGAGAAGTGTTAGTCCACCTCGGCGCACAAAACACCGTATTACCTGTCCGTACCAGTATTGATGAAGGGTTTAGCTGGATTGATCAAAGCTATCTCTATCCCATCATAACTCCTTATGTAGATTTCGTCCCCATTTTTGTATCCAAAGTTGATAATTTACTTTTCATGAACGGAAGGAATTTTACCGTCACTCAAGATAATGGACAGACCCTGGCTTCGCTCAACAATCCTTTTTTTCAAATAGTAACTCGCTTTAATGACAGACGTCCCGGACCTGCTTATTTTTTCGAAGCGGGTGATCATATATATGGATTTTCAGAAGAAACTAATTTTTATCGCACCTCCCTTGAGGCCATCAAAAATCAACTACCCAGCACTTTCGATCTAGCAGATCCACACATTTCATGGCGTCTATTTAAAGACCTTAATAATTCCTGCACTTTCGATTCAACAGATGTACCATTAGCCAATAAAGTCGTTCGATTCAGAAACGATTTTTTTAGAACCGATGAACATGGATATTATAAATACTACATAAATCGAAATGATGGTGGCAGTTACATTACAGCAACAGTGAGAAATACAGAGATGATTTGCGCAAATCTCAACCAAGGTTATTTTTCACTTAGTAACATACGCGATACACTTGACATCGCTTTTCATCCTATTCCCAATGTAACGGATGGTGGGGTAAATATTTACAGTTCCGATATTTTTCGAGCGGATCAGACCGCGACCATCAAAATAAAAGTCTCCAACCTTGGTAGCCTGCCTATAGAAAATCAAGTCCTGAATTTTACTTTTGATGAAAATCACCAATCCATATTACAAGCTAACGAAGGATTCTTACTAAATGATACCCTCTGGCAATTTCCGGTTACACTGGAACCACACAAAGAAAAAATATTTTCGATTGAATTGCTATTGGATGAATCCTTAACCGCAGATACAACGCTGAATTATACGGCTAGACTAGTCCTTCCCGAAGACATTTATCCTACCGATAATCTGGTAGATTTTTTTCCCGCTACTCAGTTGATGGAACTACCAAATGAGAAAGCCGTTCATCCTGATACCGTTTTTGCTACCCAAGAAAGCGTCGACCTTATCTATCGCATTCGCTTTCAAAATACTGGAGCAGATACGGCATTTCAGGTCACCATCATTGATACACTTTCTACTGATTTAAGTACCTATAGTTTTGAAATGCTAGAAGCCAGTCATCCTTATCGAATCGAACTGGACGGGCGAAACAGGCAGGCTATAACATGGATTTTTGAGGATATAAATTTACCCAATCGCAACACGAATGATGAGGCAAGTAAAGGTCATCTCATTTTTAAACTTACAACCGACGACGAACTAGTAGTCGATCAGGAAATATTTAATGACGCTACAGTTTATTTTGATATGGAAGAACCCGTGATGACCAATGAAGCAGTAACAATCGTAAAAAAACCGACAATCATTTATCAAGATTCTATAGATGTATGTTATGGAGATCTTTTTAACAACAGCGTGGTTATCGAAGATAGTCTATTTATAGTTACTGTTTCTACCCCAGATTACGATTCCATCTATCAAACCTTCGTCACCGCACGGCCTACTTACCAACTAGATACATTAATCTTTGCAGCACCCGGTGACCTCATCGAAGGCACCGCCGTTTATTCAGATACAATAATCCGACACGAATTACTAAACATACATAATTGCGATAGTATTTCTGTTTTTTTTATAAAAATAACCACTACTGGAATCGCAGAGATAGACCGTAGTAGTTTCAATGTATCCATTCACCCCAACCCCAACAATGGAACGGCAAAACTAACGGTGAACCTCAACACCCCAACTACCCTCTCCGCCACCTGGTTTACCGCTACCGGACAGCGATTACGTACAGCACTACCTCACAGAGCGATGGCTGCCGGACGACACGAGGTGCCGCTGGACTTTACAGATATGCCTGCTGGCATTCATTTTTTAAAAATAAAAACACTAATTGCAACAAAATGGCTAAAAATAGTAAAAGAGTAATATGATTGTCTGATATAATTTCTAATTTTAGGATCAAATAAAATAAAAGTCATGAAATTTATTCTACCGATTCTCCTTGTTTTATCCACTGTTCTTTCCCTTTTGGGTCAACCCAATTCTATATCCATAGATACCATCAACTGGGAACAGATCATTCCACCTCATGTTAACAAAGAAGCACAATTTTTTGTATCGCATGAAGATAAGTTGTGGGTGATCTCTGAAAACAAACTGTATGCTTCCGATAATGAAGGGGAAAGCTGGGAATTAAACTCGGTATATAATGATGTATTGTACCTCGCTTCAGGAAGTTTTGGATTGGTCGTCATCGAACTTTATCTTGATAACGGTCCACAAGCGGACACCTATTGGCTAGATACACATATTTCTACGGATAATGGCGAAACATTTCATTTTGGGAATCCTAATTTTGATATCCCCGATCCGTTACATACCCAAGGACAAGATATTTTTTATCAAGCGAGTGATTCCGTACTCTTATATCTAACTTCACAAACAGCGCCTAGTGGTACACAATACAACATCTATTCGCTTACCAACGAGAATACTTATTGGGAGCAAGCAGATTTTTATGCTCCGATCACCAACCCAATTCGGTATCGGGCATTTTCTGCACAACAAGACACCGTATTGTCTCTTGGACTTATCGATAGTATTAACTGGGAATTAACAACCACTGATTTCAGCCTTGATACTACTGTAGTAGATACCTTTCAGCTTCCATCGGAATATAATTTTGACGCCATCAATTTCACCCTGAATCACCACAATGGTAAACTTTTTATTTCCTATGAGAATGGCAAAATCTTTTATGGTGATTTTCCTGGAACCAACTGGGACACCTTAAGCTATCCATTTTCTGATCAGGGTATACTTAAAATTAAATTCTTTGAGGATGTCTTTCAAGTCAATACGCCGGGTCAATTATGGGAGGTCAATTTTAGTGATTTGACTAGTGCCAATTTAGTTTTTGAAACAACAGTGGATCAGCGATTTCCTTTTACGAAATCAAAACAATATAATTTCGCATCAGACGATTTTGGTATCTATTTAAAACAAGAAGGCTTTCCGTCCTATGAAGCAAGGGGAGGCATCATCACGTATAGCTTCGAGGATGTAATGGGTTCCAATGGTGTAATTTGGGCAAAGGCTGGTGAATGGTTTCGGTCTAATAATAATGGTGAAAACTGGACACAGGCCGAAGGTTTCCCCGCAGGTTTCACATCACTAATTTTCGACTTCAACGATATATTTTACCTTAAAAACGAAAATTCTCTATTTCGTTCTATAGACAATGGGATTACCTGGGAAGCAGTTACAGAATTGAATGGAGCCAATATATTCATGAAAACCAACGACAGACTATATGTATACAATGATGAATCACTCTATACCTCAACGGATGGCATCAATTTTTTACAAAAGACACATCCAGAAACATCAGTAAACGGAAATTTAATTTATCATAAAAACAAGCTTTTCTATATTGTAGCTAATAATGCCTATATCTCTGAAGACAACGGAGACAGTTGGGTTTACCGAGACATGATATTTCAAGATTTGAATTTTAAGTACTTTAGTATTGGAAATGAACTAATCAATACAGGCAACATCCAAACCACTGGTTTAAAGATTTTTACCAGCGGAAATGAGGGAACGAGCTGGGTCGAACAAAACACAATAAGTCCAGTATATAATAATTCGGGAAATCGTTCCGCAGAATTTAAAACACAGATCGACAGTCTACTTTTTTTCAATGGAACACATCTTATCGTTACGCAAAATAAAGGGCAAACGATAGCAAGACTTAATAGTCCATTTGTTCATGATTCCGGCTTTCCAATAATTACGCGTCCCGGTCCTACTGATCTTTTTCAGTCTGATGAATACCTGTTTGGCTTCTCCAAAGCATCTGGTTTTTATAGAACAATATATAATGGGTTGGTAGATCTTGTTCCCAATGATTTTTCATCCACGCTTATCTCAACTGAGGATGAAGCGCTGTATTCCGCTGATTTTATCACCTCTTTTCACCCCAATCCCAATGATGGAATCGCGACCTTGACCATCAATCTGGCAGATCCAATGACCATTTCTGCCAACTGGTACACCGCCACTGGACAACATTTACGCGAAGCCTTTCCACCTGAACAAGGCATTGTCGGAGCACAAGTAATTCCGCTCTTGTTAACAGATTTTCCCGCTGGAATCTATTACTTAAAGACAGAAACGAAAGTTGGTGTCAGATGGGTAAAGGTGATTAGGGAATGAAAGATAAATTAGTGAACTAGTTCTATCGGTTGATTGGTGAATGGGTTCCGCTTACGTACTCATATCTTTCCTTAAAAGACGCTACTACTATTTTACGCTCTAATTTCCTGCGCATGCAGCACCGCAATCCCCACCATATCAATGATCTGCCGAACACTCGCTCCCAATTGTAAAATATGAACCGACTTGTTCAGCCCTAATAAAATAGGCCCGATCATATCCAGTTCACCCGCTTGTCCTAGCAAATTGTAGGCAATATTGGCAGAAGAAAGATTAGGGAATATCAGTACATTGGCTCGTTTATTATTCAGTTTAGAAAACGGAAAATATTGTTTTAGTAATTCTGGGTTGAGTGCAAAATGAGTTTGCATTTCGCCGTCTACTTTCCAGTCGGGATGTCGGTCGTGAAGGAGTTGGGTGGCGCGACGCATGAGGGTCGCAGACTCTCCGGTGAGGACGGAACCGAAATTGGAATAAGTGACCAGTGCGATAATCGGATCAATTTCAAAAAGCTTTACCTGTGCATGCACCAGTTCCGTTATATCAGCGATGTCTTCTGCGGTGAGGTGATGATTGATGGTGGTATCTGCCAGAAAAAGTGGGCCATTTTTGGTCATCAAAATATGAATTCCGCAAACTTTATTTATTCCCTTCCGTGCCCCGATCACTTGTAAAGCCGGACGTACTGTTTCGGGATATTTACTGGAAAGTCCGCCAATCATTGCGTCGGCATCGCCCAGTTCTACCATTAAGGCGCCATAGTAACTACGGTTGTCTACCATTCGACGGGCATCTTCCAGAGTGACTCCTTTTCGCATTCTTGTATTAAACAAATGTTCCGCATAAGTAGTCAGAGAATGTTTCTCTACTTCGTTTACCGGATGGGTTGGATCAATCACCCGGATACCTGGCAGTTGTATATCTGCATGGTTTAACATTTCTTTTACACGTGCTTGGTTGCCTAGTAAAATAGGATGAGCGATTTTTTCTTCCACCACTACCCGCACCGCTTTTAGTACTTCTATATTTTCAGCATCCGCAAAAACGACTCTTCGTGGGTCTTGCTTGGCTTTGGTTTCAATGATTGTAGATAAGGTATTTTCATTTCCAAGTCGTCGGGCTAGTTCGGCCTCGTAGGCTTCCCAGTCCTTGATGGGCTGCTTGGCGACACCGCTGTTCATCGCTGCTCGCGCCACGGCAGGTGCAACAGTCGTGATGAGACGAGGGTCAACTGGTTTTGGAATAATATAGTCTTTACCGAATTTCAGGCTGGCGTTGTTATAAGCCATATTGACGATATTCGGAACGGGCTTTTTGGCCAGTTCTGCCAATGCGTGGACGGCGGCAATTTTCATGGCTTCGTTGATCTCCGTAGCTCGTACATCTAGTGCGCCGCGAAAGATAAATGGGAAGCCCAATACATTGTTGACCTGATTGGGATAGTCGCTCCGGCCTGTGGCCATGATGCTATCTGGACGAGCGATTTTGGCATCTTCGTAGGCGATCTCTGGCGTAGGGTTGGCCATGGCAAAGATGATGCAATCCTTGGCCATTCCTTTGATCATCTCCTGGCTCAAAACATTTCCTCGGGATAGTCCGATGAATACATCTGCTCCTTTTAGAATATCCGTCAAACTGGTTTCCATCGAAACACTTGGATTCACAAATTCTGGTTTTTTACCGTTTAAATTGTCACGGTCAGGATGAATTAGTCCCTTACTATCATACATAAAAATATTTTCTTTTTTTGCCCCCAGAGAAACATAGATCCGCGTACAGGAAATGGCAGAAGCGCCTGCGCCATTGACCACAATCCGTACTTTACTAATGTCCTTCTCTACAATTTCCAACGCATTTAATAAAGCCGCTCCGCTGATAATCGCCGTACCGTGCTGGTCATCGTGCATGACGGGAATGCTTAATTCCTCCTTGAGTCGTTCTTCAATTTCAAAACAAGCAGGCGCAGAAATATCTTCCAGGTTGACACCACCGAAAGTGGGTTCCAGAATTTTTACGGTGCGGACAAATTCGTCTACGTCTTTTGTGTCTAGCTCCAGATCGAAGCAGTCGATGTCGGCGTAGATTTTAAATAATAACCCCTTTCCTTCCATGACGGGTTTGCTGGCTTCGGGGCCAATGTCTCCTAAGCCTAGTACAGCGGTTCCATTGCTGATGACAGCTACCAGATTACCTTTGGCAGTATAACGAAATACGTCTTCTTTATTTTTTGCAATTTCGTTGCACGGGTCGGCTACGCCGGGGGAATAGGCAAGCGATAAATCCCGTTGATTCGCGGTAGCTTTAGTGGGGATAACTTCGATTTTTCCGGGTCGTCCTTTTTCGTGATAGTTTAAAGCATCTTCTCTTAGTGTATTCTTGTCCATAAGGTAAAATTAGTAAAATGTTAGTTGAGCTTAAAATTTTGTGGAGTCTTCTATGTGATCTATGTTCTTATGTGTTAAGAAAATTAAACACAGAGAAATATAAGACATATAGTTTTTTTGCGTTCTTAATTGTTTTTATGCCAAGCGGTATATCCTCCTTTTAGGTTATAGAGATTTGACAGTCCTGCTTCCTCCATTTTGCTACAGGCACGAGAACTTCGGCCACCTGCTTTACAGTATACGAGATAGGTTTTGTCTTGGTCTAGGTTTTTTATTTTCGTCTCAAAATCAGCATCGTTGATATTCATTTCTATGGCACCGGGGATCGTCCCTTCTGCCGTTTCTGCGGGGGTACGTACATCCAGAATGACAACGCCTGCTTCTTTCATTTTTGTGTTAAACTCGGCTACCGAAAGATCCGTGATTTTATTGCTTTGCGTTAATGGAGTAGAACAGGCAAAGAGCAATCCTAGTGTTAATAATATAAAGAAGGTAAATTTCATGTTTTATTTTTTAAAAGTGATTTTATTTCTTTTAGTTCTTTTCTTAGGTTATCAATTTTCTTTTCCAATTTCCGATTATTGTCCATTGTCATTTCATCTACAAAGACGGCATTGGCGAGGGACATTCCCAGTATTCCGCCCATGAATACGACGACGATAAAAAATAATCTCGCGCCAAGAATAATTCCTCCGGCTACTACGGGGTCTCCTTTACGAGCTGCATTGGCAATGATAATCGGTATCTCATTCCAGCCTTCCACGGTAAACATCTGAAAAATATAATAACTACTAATCAGCGGATCACCAAAGTATTCCGGCACCAGTTTTCCATAAAAATGACAGGCAAAAAGTGCCATAATAAAATTTAGTAAAAACAAGGAAGCAAACACAAATACCGAGGCACGGATAGCACGCTTAAGACCCGCTAAAATCATTTTTATATTCGGAACAAATTTTAAAAAACGGATCAATCGCGCCAGCCGAAACAGCCGCAACAACTGGAATATGGATGTATCCGGTAGCAATGGAAAGCCTAGATAATGTAACAGTCCGGGCAGGCTCAAAATAACAATGATAAAATCAAATACATTCCAGCGGTCTGCGAAATACTGTTTTATTCCATAATGTCGAATCCGAATCCAGGCTTCTAAACAAAAAATAACTGCATATAAATGATCCAGAAAATCCAATGTGCGATAAAAGGAAGTATACTGCACTTTTATTTCTGGAAAATAAATCAGAAATATTACAATGGCATTGCCAACCACCGCCAGCAGCATCTGCCGTTCATCCAGAAAATATTTTTTTATTGTTTTCACAAAATTGGTTTGGCGAAGGCCGACACTGCTTCATCCCAATGGACATAAGGGGCCAACGAATAAGTGGACAGCCGATTGTGGTAATAATATAAGATACGGAAATTCTGCGATTCTATATGGCCTTCTTTATTGATTTTCAAAGGCTTCTGAGGATGAAAAATACCGAGATTACTGATGCCATCTTTGATCAAAACATCGAGATCACCACGGACTATTTCAGTCAGCTTGATCTGGCCTTTTTTCTCCATTTCCAACAGGTGTGCCCGAAGATTACTCAGCGCCGTTTTCACCGTGGCGTAATCAAATTCGTAATCCGTAACGGGTAGTCGTAACACACCGTAGAGATCGAGCTTTGGATTTTCTTTTAATAAAATATTAAACACAACAAAAGCAATCAAATGACTACTTAATACTATGTTTTCTTTATGATAGCGTTCAATGATTCGATCTGCGAGAATTTTAGTGTACTCCCCTTCTCTTTGTAAATCTGCTTTTACTTTTCCATCACTGACAAAATAATCTTTTAAATTTACTGGTTTTCTATGTCGATCAAAACTATTGCCTTCTGCATCTACAAAATTCCCCAACACATCCATCGGCTTCCCAAAGGACAACGTAATATCTGAGGTTTGGCTAAATAATTTCCAAATAAATTTAAATACTTTCCAGCGACTATACGACTGATCTTTTAATTTTAAATAATTCTCTTTTCCTGTTATTTTTAAATGTTGCTCAATCAAATAATCTGCTTCCAAGGTAAAATGGTAGCCCAAAATCAAGGGGACGATAAATATTTTTTCTTCCTTGTTTTTTTGGTACAAAGCCCGTTGTGCTTCAATAGTTGTGCTTAACAATCCCAGTTTAAGTCTCGTTTCTAACGCTCCACTTCTTGAGCGGGTACCGCCAGGAAAAAACAAACTATTAACGCCTCGTTGTAAGGAAAGATTAGACATTCCTTTTAACGCTTCCAGATAAATTGGATTTTTTTTTCGACGATCCACCCGATAAGCGCCGAGCCGATTCATGTAGTAAGCCGTATATCCGGTATTGTATAAGTTCAGACCAGCACCATAAGAGAACGAGGGTAATCCCAGCACATTATCCAGTGCATAACCGATCAAAATAGAATCCAGATTACTAAAATGAGTAGGTACGATTACGACCGTCCCTTTTTTCATCAAAGACCGAATTTTATGCACCTGTCCGTATACTTTCAATCGCTCCGACACATTATATTTGGCCCCATAGAAACGACCAAAATTTCTACCCGCTGCGGTGTTGAGCAATCGGTTAAAAAATACGGTAAGGAATTTTCGAGCAAATTTGAAAGTAGGAATCTTAAAGGTACCCACAATCTCTTCTGAGTATCGGGAAACGATCTCGCGTAATATGGTTTCGTTGACCTTACGTGCTTCTGCTTCGTTTTTGTCCAGCGAGCGGGTGATGAGTCGCTTGCGCAATTTTTTCCAAAACTGATCCTCATTCGGTGGGTCTACCTTCCAGGGTTCCTCCTTGATTCTCATCCGTTCCCGATAGATGGTTTGGGCGATAATATCGCTGAGCATCTGGTTGGGTTTTTGACCAATGCGAGAGGTAGTAAATTCGTCAATTTCAGCAATAAAGTTCTCTCGATCTTCCGAGAGTTGGTAGATCGGCCAGTCAGATAATTCGGGAAACAATTGCGGTTGTACGGGTATCGGTTTGTCCATAATAAAATGTTCAAGTATTGAGCTATTGACCGTTGATGGAATCAATATATGCCAGAATTTCTTCCCCTCCGAGTTTATCGGCACTACTGGTTAGAAAGAACGGTGGAACCTCGTTCCAGGTTTTCAGTAATTCGTTTTTAAATGCATCTATATTTGTAGTTTTTGTCGATTTAGACCGTTTATCCAGTTTGGTAAATACCAAAACAAAAGGAATTCTGGACTCCCCCATCCAGTTAACAAACTCTAAATCAATGGCTTGTGGCGGAACATTTGAGTCAATCAGCACAAAAGCACAGGACATATTCTCTCGATATTGTAAATACCCCTGAATCATCTTTTCCAGTATATCTCGGTGCTTTTTAGACAATTTGGCATATCCATATCCCGGTAAATCTACGATATACCAGGATTCGTCCACCTCGAAAAAGTTAAGCATCTGGGTCTTTCCTGGTGTATTGGATACCTTTGCCAGTGCTTTGCGGCCACTGAGCATATTTATTAAAGAAGATTTCCCTACGTTGGAGCGACCAATAAAAGCGTATTCGGGCAGTTTATGCTTAGGACATTTAGAAACGGAAGGAAAACTCCCCATATATGTTGCCTCAGTAATCATCTATATTATCTTTTTGTTAAACTGCCCAAATATCTGCTTTTCCATCCAACATATCAAACTATGGTGCGTTTATCCGATAACCAAAAAATAATTACCATGAAAAATTTATGTTTGCTTATTGTTTGTTTGTGCTTTAGCTATGCTTCGATGGCACAAGTAAAATTTGGGGTACGTGCAGGCGTTTCCTCTACTGACCTGGCCTCCAAAAGCTTTCGGGTGGACAACCAGGATGCACCACTTTCCGTGATGATTAAAAATGCCAACTATGGCTATCACCTAGGTTTATTTTTTCAGGCAGGTAGCGAAAAGTTCTTTATACAGCCGGAAATATTGTTTAATAGTTCTTCGGTGGATTACACCTTATCGGAAGGAGGTGCAGGTAATATGGTATCCTCTGTTTTCAAAGAAACCTATAACAATATTGATATTCCGATTATGCTCGGGTATCGTTTTGGATTTCTACGACTAGGAGCTGGCCCTGTGGGCCATGTTCATATCAATAGCAGTTCAGAGTTAAGAGATATTGAAGGGTACGAAGAAAAATTCAAGACCTTTACATTTGGGTATCAGGCGGGTGCAGGACTAGATATTTGGAGACTGGTGATAGATGTGAAGTATGAGGGTAATTTCAATCAGTTTGGAGAACACTTTACTTTCTCTGGTCAACGATATGACTTTGATCAATCCCCTGGAAGAATTGTGGCTTCGGTTGGACTTAGTTTTTAATTAAAAAAACATTCCCCCTAAAAAGCCATTCAAATCCATATTCATATTCTAATTCATATTCTAATTCATATTCTAATTCTAATTCATATTCTAATTCACATTCTAATTCACATTCTAATTCACATCCATACTCTAATTCAAAAAAACAACCTGAGTGCCAACCTATCGGACAGGTAAATATCACAAACCTATCTGCCTTCCGATAGGCACTCAAATAACGTCCACTACTCCACTTCTTTCTGAAAAAAAGCTTCCAAGTCTTCTTCTTTTTCTAATCGCATCGTCGGAACACCATCAAAATCCTGGATTTTACCTGTTATTTTAATCGTCTTTCCACTAAACGTTTCTTCTGGATCATAACTAAAATTGACCAATGCCTTTTTAGGAATATATACGGAGAATATCTGGTTGGGAAATTTCTTATCCAGGTTCAACCACAGGTTACCGGATCGACTATAGCGGGTGCTGACTACGGTACCACAGACGGTGATTTTCTTTTTAGATTTTGTGTGCATTTTGGCCTGAACCGTATTGAAGTGGCCTTTAGGAAGAGAAGGCGGATGGAGGGGTTCCACTTCGCCGCTGATCGCATTAGGGAGCCACCAGTTTGCATCGAATGTTTTTTCGAATGTATCCTGATTTGGTATTTTATTAAAAAAATCAAGGCCCGTTAGTGCTTCAATCTCGTCTATAGAAACGGCATACTCTTTTAAAGGTTTGTCGGCTTCGTGATTCGGCATAAGGAAGCCGATGGCTTGTTCATTTTTCAGATCAAGAATGACTTTAAAATACTGTTCAGGAATCGAGACTTTGTTGATGCTTCGCTCGATAACGGGCAGGTTGTCTTTTAGGATAGGGCCAGTGACTACGTAAAGTTGGGTTTTGGGATGATCGAAAATATACCCTCTTATTTTGCCTTCTAGTTCGGCCCAGCTCACCCGATTAAAATTAGGACGCTGAGGAGACATATTGGAATAAAAATAACTTTCGGATAACGCCTTAGCCGACCAACGAAAATCAGCAGAAGGAGCCAGATGACCTCGATCATATCCGAATCCGTCATAATCATACGTTACCCCATCCCCTTGTAATTTTTTTAAAAAATAGTCCGCTTCGACTGCCGTCCCCGTAGCCACCAATGGATCTTCCCTAAAATCATTGGAGCGATGCGCCGTCCCATCTATCACCTCTGGCGGGATAATGTGTGCCACCCAACGCGCCTGCTCATGCGCCTCCTCATACGAGAGCATCATGGCGCTATGGGTCAGATATGCACCAGCGGGCAGGCCGGAAGCTTCCAAATCCCGTTGAATCATTTGTAGTTGCAGGTCTTCTACCTGACTTTCCAAAGCGATTTGTTCGGTTTTGATTTTATCAATCTTTGCCTTTAGATTTTGAATCTTACCCTCTAACGATTGGGCAGAAAGGCTGTTTATCATGAACAGCACTATAAATAGTACGCAGTATCTCATATCCGTTTACTTCTCTCAATAAAATTGCTAATAATCTGGCATAAGTAGTGCTTAAGATTCCTTGGAATGGGCGTCATGCCTAGCATAAATACCAGTTTTCAAGATAACGAAAATAATTTAAATTTATTGAAAAATTGGGTTAAAATTTTATACATTAGCGATTCATTGAACAGGATTTAATTATGAAAAAGAATAGAAGATTTTTTTTACATACCGCTGGTGCATTCACCGCAGGAAGCCTTTTAATCCCCGCTATTGGATGTCAATCAACAACAGAAAAGGGGGATCAAAAAGCAGTTGTTCCTTCTGTGACAAACGAGAAAAAATTTATGGTTGACAAATTTGGTATCCAATTATACACCCTAAAAGATGCCTTTACGGACGATCCTCGGGAGGTGCTAAAATCATTGGCCAGCTATGGCTATCAGCAGATCGAAGGGTTTGAAGGAAAGCAAGGGCTTTGGTGGGGAATGGGAAATCAGGAATATAAAAAATACTTGGATGGTATTGGCATAAACATGGTCTCTGCGCATTGTGATATTCATACTGATTTTGAAAAAAAGGCGGCGGAAGCAGCAGAAATTGGATTGGAGTATTTGATATGTCCATGGATTGGGCCACAAAAAACGGTGGAAGGTTGGAAGGAAGTGACAGACAAATTTAACAATTGTGGAAAAATTTGTAAAGCAAATGGAATTAAATTCGCTTATCATAACCACGCTTATTCATTTAAAGCATTTTCAGGAATGATTCCGCATAATTTTATTATGGAAAATACCGATCCTGATTTAGTGGATCATGAAATGGATATTTATTGGGTGGTAACGGGTGGTGCAGATCCTATTGAATACTTGACTAAATACTCGAATCGCTTTCGGCTTTGTCATATCAAAGATCGAATGAAGAATACAGATGATGACCAGGCAAGTACCAATTTGGGCGAGGGAATAATTGATTTTCCTACAATTCTAAAAGTGGCTGCTGATAATGGAATGAAGTATTATATTGTAGAACAAGAACGGTTTGACGGTAGTAGCCCATTGGAAAGTGCGAAGGCGAATGCAGACTATATGAGGAAATTTGCTTAGGAATGTTGACAAGTGTCCCGTGGTCAGAAAATTTACTTACCATTTAATCCCTACTGTGGCTCCTCTACCCATTCTCTTTATTGTCAATCCCTTTTCAGGCGTAGGCCGACAACGAATAATCGAAAAGCGAGTAGCAGCGATATTGGATCACCAAAAATATACGCCTACTATTTGTTATACCGAAGCGGCGGGTCATGCCACAGAGCTGGCTAGCGAAGCGGTAGAAAAAGGGATTCCATACGTGGTCGCCGTAGGCGGAGATGGCTCCGTAAATGAAGTGATGACGGCTTTGGTTCATACCAATACCATTTTGGGGATCATCCCTACTGGCTCAGGAAATGGATTGGCCATGCACCTCAAAATTGGTAGACATATAGACCGCGCCCTCCACATTCTAAATACCGGAAAAATACGTACCATAGATACTTGTACCATCAATGGTACTCCTTTTGTCAACCTGGCTGGAGTCGGTTTTGATGCACACGTAGCCTACCATATTAAGCAAAGTAAATTTAGAGGACTAAAAGGATATATCTGGCAAACGCTACGGCATGCCTGGAATTATCAGCTGCCAATGGTTAACATCACAATTGATAATCAAAAAATGACCAGACAATGCTTGGTGGTAGAGGTGGCGAATGCACCAATGTTTGGGTATAACTTTCAGGTGGCGCCGCAGGCTAAACTGGATGATGGATTACTGGATATTGTTTTGATTAAAAAAATGCCGAAATGGCGGTATCTTCTTTCGGCCTGGCGATTTTTAAATGGGTCTATTTTAAAGAGTCGAATTACGGAGCATTATGAAGGACGTAATATTATTATCGAAAGTAAGGAGGAGATGGCCGTACATTATGATGGAGAAGGTTTTTTGACGAATGAGCGGTTGGTGTTTGGGGTGGTTGAGGGGTCTTTGCGGGTGGTGGTCGGGTAGATTTTTGATCTCGTTTAATAACTATTCTAAATGCCTATACTGGTTCTGGTCGTCATACTCCTTAATTTATTTTATCAACATTCCTTATTTCATCTACAGCCCCGTCTTAGTAATTTTTTTAGTCACCATTCCAGCCTTGGTCTGCCAAGAAACAAAGTAAATACCAGCTACTAATTTTTTAGTGTCAACTTCAATGGGGCCCGCGATCTGAAACTGCTGGCCTTGTACTTGTTGTCCCATACTATTAAAAATTTGGAGATGCACGGACTGTCCTATGGTCTCGATGGATGGTTCGATAGTTAATTTTTCTTCTACCGGATTGGGGTATACACTAAAAGTGGATGGGCCGAGTTGAGTAATTGAGGTTGCTTCTTCGTTATTGCCATTGAAGGTAGATGCCTGAGCGATAAAATCACCGGTGCCATTAGGAATTCGGGCCATTGGGAGATTGGTCATTTGCTCTTCGTAGACCACTGAATCAATGATGGTGCCGTCCAGATGGCTAAGGTAAATAGATTCTCCAGACCGAGCAAGTTTAAAATTACTATGCAATCCCGTCTGTGACAATTGCTGATCGGCCCAAACGATCAGGTAACCATTGGCTGCAATTTCTGTATCCGCAGGCAGTGGCCATTTTCGTAAATTTTGGAGATTATCGGATAAGAAATAATTATTTTCTTTTAAATCACACATATAATCCAAATATCTTGTGCGATATTTTTCTACATTTAGTAACCGATTAATCAATACCTTCCCGTCAAAATCAGGGAACGCTGGAAAATCATTTTCCAGAGAAATTGGTGTTTCCGACACTACCCCGTTAACGATATTATCATAAAGCTCCTGGCAGTTACCACTCCAGGAACTACAACAATTACTGTTATTATTCATTATCACCCGCTGAAAAATAGAGTCCGTTGCCGGATATGGTGAAGATCCATTGATCACAGCAGGACAAGTAGTGGGGTTGTTAAGCAAATTAATAATAATACAACTTTCTCTATCGCAATTCACACCACCTATCTCCGTGGTAATCTCCATACAGGCCCTGACCTGAAAGAAGTTTAGGTCGTAAATATGAGTAGGTTGAAGATCAGTAGAGGTATTTCCGTCTCCAAAATCCCAGCTAATCGTAGTACCTGCGGGTAGTCCTGCGGGGGGAAAGAAATTGACGGTACCTTCGTCTTTTTGTAACAAAAAAAGAGCATTAAAATCACAGGCTGGATCGATCTCGACAGGTGGTTCACCCGTTGAGAAAAAACGACCTCCAAAAGACAGGTTATAATCCCAAGGCAACCAATGAAATTGATCACTAACCGGTTCATGGTATAAATAAAAATTACGGCCATGTGCGATGTAGGAATCCCAGTTGTCAGTGATGATATCTACTCCGAGGACTCTAAGGTATTGGTCAACATTAAAAACCTGATCGATACGCTCCTCAAATTCAGCATCCGACGTGTTGTTAATGACATCCATCAGTTCTATAAAGTCCGACCAGTTGTCTGCTGCTTTGTTGGTCTTTAACGCAAAAATCTCTTTGTAAGGGGACGGATCAGTACTAAAGTAAGTCAGCTCAGAATTAGACGTATTCTTAAATAGGTCTCCGTTGTCATCATTAAAATTTCGGGTAACAAAAGACTTGTCAATCTGTTCCACGATGGTATAAATTCCCCAATAGGTATCATTGAGAAATAAGCGACAATAGGCAACTCGTGGAACGGCCAATCCGGCTTTGCGCATCAAGTCGTAGGCAATGAAGTCACGTTGTAAGCTAGGATCCCCTACGCCATTGTGCAAATTAAATTTTTTGAGGCCATCTACTTTTTTTCCGCTGACAAATTCATTACAGTCAATCTTTAAGGATTTGCGAAGTTCAGGTGCCGAAAAGTGAGAAGAAAACCCCTTTTGCCTAATCCCCACCGAATCGGTCACCACACCATCTATCGTGATGGAAGTAGCCATCAGATACTCCACACCAGTTCCACCAAGTCCTGTATCAGCGAAGTTATCCGTCAGGATAGCCCAAAAGTCATCTTCTTCAAATTGAATGTCGATGGTATGCATCTGATCAGTGGTAAACAACTGGTCTCCAGCATTTTGAGCTATAGCATTAAAATTGATAAAACAGGTTAATAGGCAGGCTATTATTATCGGTCTCATTTGAGTCGGTTTGTTTTAAAATAAAAAGTCTATTGATCCTAAAGAATGTTGATGAAAAAATAGTTCGCCTTTTATCTCAATCTATTTAATCGCCATTCCTAATTGTGCAAGGTACCGTATAAATTAGATTTTTAGAGAAGATTCATTGGTGTATCAATGTCAGCTATCTGTCTTAATTGGGCTTTAGTTTTATCTTTGCTTGTTACGTCTATACACTGTTGGTTCATTGGCGGAGAACAAAGGAATCGAACCTTCGCCTCAATCTTTGTCGAGGTCTCGCTTAGCAAGCGAACGCAGCGAACCAACATCTGCCTATTCTCCGTTTGTATACTATGGCGGTAACGACGGAAATCGAACCCGCAACTTAAGGATAGACAATCCCCTGCTCTACCATTTAAATCCTATTAAAAGTTCCAGAGAGTTTTCTTTTTTTTGTTAAGCACTTGGTCAACATTCCTCAGATAAAATTGGGGTAATATTTTCTTTCCAACCGAGGCATCGAAAGTTGAATTAGAATATGCTCCTTTCCTGAATAAGACGCTTTTTTGAGGTTCTTTACCTTTAGTAATGGTCAAACAATAATTCAGCAATATTCCAAATATCTAACTCCATCCACTATTCCCACCCCAATTCCCATTCTAATTCCCATTCCCATTCTAATTCTAATTCCCATTCTAATTCTAATTCCCATTCTAATTCTAATTCTTATTCTAATTCTAATTCCAATCGACTTTGTTGCATGGCTCTTACACCCTTGCATGGTTATGCTATCATTTTTCAAAAATTAGCCAACCTTATAACTTTTAGGCATGCCGAGCTCAACAAATC